>Ga0208667_1000077_pt1 | contig 41571 bp, 65 predicted proteins | sample 11BtaG_FD_184085 | JGI IMG/M metagenome (GOLD analysis project Ga0208667, IMG submission 184085) | Marine viral communities from the Subarctic Pacific Ocean - 11B_ETSP_OMZ_AT15265_CsCl metaG (SPAdes) (version 2) | ecosystem: Environmental > Aquatic > Marine > Oceanic | place: Pacific Ocean... | reverse complement strand
CATATACATTTACGCAAACGCCAGATTTAAGTGTGGGGGTTGTTAAATTATGCTCCAGAATTTGTAGGTTTTTGAAAGAGTCCTGAAGCTGATGGATCTATATGAATCGATTTGTCTACTCCATAACGGTACACGCACGCACGACCGCCCTTAATTTAATCTGGAACTGGTATACGTCAATTGAACCAGGATAAAAAGAAAGAGGGACCGAAGTCCCTCCCTCCCTGCGTACGATACTGGGCTTATATCATAGATTCATAATTAAAGAACCTCTCGCAGTACTCCAACAATGTCTCTTCTTCTTCATTAGTTAATTGAGCAGATGTCCACGGTAAGAACCAGTTCTGAAATTGATACTCTGCTCTATCCTCATCCGCATAATATACAATGCGCATAGCGGGACCTCCTCCGCCTAAGGTTATTATGATAGTTCTCTGGAACTCTACGCCATAATTATCCTCTAAGGATTCTTTTAATTCCTCCGCTCTTTCTTCCTGCTCTTCAGTAGGTACAGGATTCTTGGACATATTCTCTATGTCCTGAAGCTCATCCAGTTCTAATTTCATGAACTTAATGAAGCGCTTCCCATACTCATCAGCTTCTGCTTGGTGCATCTTCTGTTCAGCTTGCATAATCATTACCTCTTCTTGTAGCTTTCTTGTATTTCATTTCTGTACAGTCTCCGCATACTTGGTATTTTGAGAAGTTAACAAATAAATCCTCATCACTCCCGCATTCTGTACAACTTTTATAATTCATGTTCTATATACCTCCATGATTCTCATTAAGTTAGTTGCTTTTAAATTATTTAAATTGTAATTATTACTTAAACAATTATCCAGGATTTCCATGGTCGTAGCTCTTGCATCAGATAGATTTAAGAACTCTCCCCAGTGGCTTATAGGTTGGATAGTCTCTCCGTTATTCTCTGGAGTTAATATCGTGTATCTATAACCCTGCTCATATTCTTTATATGAGTAATTCATATTTAAATGGTCTGTATCATCTTTCATGAATCTCATATAATTATCTTTATTATGGATCTCCATTAGATATTTATGTCTCATTATAAATAAACGTAGCCCACTCAACCGAAACAATTTAAATGCATTATTCTCAGCATTCTCAACGGCATCAATTTCCAATAATGGTAATATCCACGCCATGCCTATGCCGAAGATTTTACCCTCAGCATAAACATTATTATGACGATTGAACCAACGTCCGTTTAATCTTTTTAACTGCTCTAAATAACTTTTATTATTTGAGTAATGACTAAACAGAAGCATATTAATCTTCCTCCAATACTTCTACATTTAACGTGATATTCATTCCTTTAAGCGGTCCCTCTGTAATCATGATGGTATTCTCATCAACATACTCAGCACAACCCTTAATGATATTTTTTTCTTTGCTCATTATTCATCTTCCTCTAAAGAAAGATTTATATCGGATGCTATTTCACGGAGTCGAAAATATATGGCTCTATATCCTGCCTTGTTTCTGCTCCCGATTCCTAGCATCTGATTAGCTCTGGTCATGTCCGCCCCGATTCTTATTCCGAAACGTTCTATATCACTCCAAGCATCTTCACGGATGTCGTGAAGCTCCTGCAATTCATCCACTTAGTACCTCCTTATTAATTAAATAGATACTCATATTATTGCAGAAGAGTCCTGAAGAATCAAACTTTAAAATTATTCCTGGATCTCAATTTATTTTAAATATAAATTTGCCACGCATTATCGCACGACACACAAAAGCCGTAGGTAAATCGGATAAACCTACGGCTTTGCGTTTAGCGTGGTTATGTGCGGACCACAACCATGCTAATTATTTGTTAAGCGGGGTACCATTCTCCTCATAATAAGAATCAATTTGCAATTCCATTTCTTTTTCAGCTCTTTGCAACACAACTATTAATTCACTTAATTTATTTTTATTTTTTATGTACCTATCTATGAGGGGAGTCTCGTCATTTAAAGGATACCAATTTTCTAAGTGTAGTTCAGATGAACCATAAACTAATGCACCACCAACATTTACTCTAGTGTTTAATGTCTTTGTACTTTGAAATGTACGAGTGCTATCAGTTTCTATAACTGATTTTTCTACTAGCTCATTGTACGCACCAACTCTTTCACTCTCAGTTGTATTATTCTTGTCACTAAGAATATCTCGTAGTGTTTGTTTAATATCTAACATTTATTTTACCTCCATATTTTTCTGCGTCTCTTTTAGTTTACCTAAGATAGTATTTAATTCTGAATCTAAATCAGAAACATTATTTATAGCATCCTCTATGTTGCTTGAAGCATTGTGTAAATCTGCGTCCATGCTTTCAAACGTACTGATTAGCTCTTCTATTTTTTTAATTAGCTCTGTTATTTTCATCTGTCCTCCTTAAGAACTTTTACAACTGTCTCTTCAGGACAATCTGAATATGGAAACTGTTCTTGCTCTTCACACAAACAAAAGTTAAATTCTTGCACTTGTGTTTTGTGTGTAAGGTTAGCCATGTCTTGCCAACTGTGGGATTTATTCATAACTGGACTCCTCTCATGTTCAACTCTTGTTTTAATGTATGTATTGATAACTTTCCATGTCTTAGCATAATGAAAGATACCTTAGTCAGAAACTTTGTCTTTGTTTCTTTGTCGATTTCACTCCATCCAGATAGTTCCGCTTCCAACTGTTGGAATACGGATTCTGAAAAAGTTACTAACAATCCTCTTAAGTCTTTTTCATCTATCATTATTTTCCTTTCACTATTTTGTTTACTCTTGTATATAAGTCATCATATTTTTGTAATAGTTCATCTTCGGTATGTTCATCACATCTGAACACACCCTCTAATATTTCTATTATTTGTTCATCTACTTTCATTCTTCCTCCCACTTTTCCATTTCATTAGACCATGAATTTACACCTCTATCTGAAAGCAATTCAAGTGCAACGTCTAGTCCTCTGCGCAAATATTTTTCATCTGATATTGCATCTAAAGATAAGACTCTAATTCTACAATCATTCAACCAAGAATATATTTCATTTCTTAATGCCATATACAATTCCAAGTCTGTTGGAATTTCATCTTGCCAGTTGTCTGAATGTGCGTTAAGGAAACTTGTTCCTAAATACGTCTTATCCACTTCAATATCTAAAGCGAATCGTTTTCTATATATCATTTAGTACCTCCTATTTAATACTTAAAGATACCACACATTCACAAACAAACAAACAATATATTTATATATTGGACATTGTCCAGGATCTTAATTAATATAAAAATTAGAAATGCGTAAATACATGCGCACGACACACATAAATAGGAGGTACATGTGAGCAAGAACATTGCAAAAATATTAGATACTTATTTGTTTGACAAAGATAATGTTGAAGAAAGTACAACTATAAGTAATGAAGAATGGATAAGAAAGTACAAGCCAATTGCAAATACTAATGATGAAAATCATAATTATTACAATGCTGATGGACAATTAGTACATGGTTGGTTTGATTACAGTACAGAAGAAGAAAGAAATTATCTTAAATCTATACCAGAGAATAGATTGTGGACCGAGATACATTCAAGCGGTAGTTTTGAGGGAATCGTTGCAGGTGCAGTAGCATTTGATAGATTAGAATACTACATTACAGAAATACCATGGGAAAATAATGGCATAGAAGTTGATTATCATATTGAGTGTAAAGAAGAATATCCAGATTGTTGTCAGGACGAGGAGGAATAATGAATAAATATTGGTGGATAATTAGAACTGATGATAATTTAGGTTTGCCGTACGATACTTTTATTAAGTGGTACAACATACCTAAATTAGTTTACTGGTTAATTAAATATGAATATAGTCAAGCAAACTATTGGTGTACCTTTACTTGGGTAGATATAGATAGCAATATAGGAGAGAGTAGTTTATTTGTATTAGCTGAAATGAAAAACAAATTGATAAGAGAATTTAATTCTATTGAAGTAGAGGAGGAAGAATGAGTTTTGTTAATCAAATAGATTGGACTTGTGGTTGTATGCGAATGACAGAGTTTGATTATAGAAGTGGTAAAGAACGAACAGTAGGTAGAAGTTATTGCAGAAAACAAGATTGCGATAGGAGGAAGTAATGCCAGGAATAGATACAGAAGAATTAGATAGTTGTTGTGAGATTTTATTTGGACATACAGATTGGGAATTTGTAGAGGACAAAGACACACACATAACAATTAAATTTAATGTAGAAGATACAAGAGAGGAAGAAAGACAAAAAACATATAAGATATTAGTAAAGTTTGATGCGACTGATGAAAAAGATGCAGAAGATTTCGTTTACGATATGCAACCTAAAGATTGGTTACAACATTTAGAGGAGGAAGAATAATGACTAAATTTAATATCTATGAAATTAGTGAAGAAGATATTTGTTGCACAATAGGTGTAGATTTCGCACCATATAAGTTACCAATAGATTGTGATTGTGAGGAGGAAGAATACAATGCCAAATAATAGTAGACAACGATTAAAAAAATTAATCGAAATTGTACAAGCAGAATTAGAGATAGACAAATCTGCAATGTTAGGTAAAGATATTTACTGGGACAGAGGATATATAGCAGGTTTAGAACACGCTATAACAGTAATAAAGGAGGAAGAATAATGAAAGATAATCCATTTGATAAAGAGGGTTTCAAGATTGATTCTCCAGAAGCTAAAGAAATGATTATGAAAGTAATGTTAAACAAACACAATAATCCAGATGAGGATTTTAATTTATTTCAAGAGGAGGAATAATGTTAAAATTAGGAGAGATTATACAAGTAGGAGATGAACTAGATGGTGCAACCTTATGTGACTGGTGCAACATGCACTTCAAAGGAGACGGAAATTTGGAGAGGTGTAATGATTGTTGGGAGGAGAGTAGATGATTTGCAAAGTGTGTGGCAATTGGATAGCTCCGCAATTAACTGATTGTTTTGTATGTGGTCCCAATCCAATTGATCTAAATTTTAAGAAGATTAAAAAAGAAGATAAGAATCGCACGACACAGTACGAGTACTGGTACGACTCTAAAGGTAGAGTTGTAGGTAAGGAGAAGATAGAGTGAGCGACATATACAAAGAGTATAAAAAGTTAGAGCAAGAGCATTATAAGTTAGAGCAGAGAATTTATTATCTTGAACAAGAAATTACTGGATTAGATTTTGAAAATTCAGAAGCATTTGATAAAGTAGAACAGAAAATGAACGAACAATTTGGAGAGGAGGAGTAATGGCTAAAATAATTATTCATGCTTACACACAAGATGAAAATAATCCACACCTACCTAAATACGCAGACCTATTTGTAGCGTTAAAAGATACTTTAGGAGGTTATGTAGGTTGGATTGACTGTGTTGATACAACAAACAAAACTACATTTGAATACGAGGATAAACTAGAGGAGGAAGAATGAGACTATATACATGGGATGTCTTTGAACACTTAAGAAAATGTGATTCAGAGGACCACCTAATAGACGTAATAGCGATAGCAGAAACTAGATTGTATACAATCAGAAAGGAGCAAGGTTATTGTGAGTGGAATTATTAATGAGGTGTAATTACTGCATGGATGGTACGAGCTTTATGAAAGGAGAAGTAAATGTCTCTAGCTATGGAGGAACATACCATAAACCATGTTATGAAGAACACATGAAACCGATACACGACCATTACAAAAATGGAGGTACATGGCAAACTTTACTTAAGGATGTGTACGGAGAATAATTAACGTATGTTATTGAGGATTAAGCGAGGAAGTTCCTCGCTTTTTCTTTTGTGTTTATTGGATTGTTAAACTCCGCTCTCTTTTTAACCTTGTCATCATCTTCACAGGGCAGTCCGTCATAGTGATGCATGAACTTTCTATTACAAACCAAACATGGTTCATGCCTATTGTACTGAAAATCAACTACCGCCATCAATGATTGTAATTGTAAAGCGATCTTCCTCGCCTGTATATCTATATGTTTATCTATATCACGCACGACACATGTGTTTTAAATTTATCGCACGACACATGTCATGAGGTAGGTACCGTTTTCCAAAATGGTTCGTCAAAAAATTCATTCCCTTTCCTGGATTCAATTATTTCACAAAAAGTTTCTAACGGTAAACATACTACAATAGGTACACCGTCTGGTTGTCTTTTGTTTTTATCTGTTTTAACTAATCGTTTCCATATAAGTGCAGTAAAATCTGATTTAGATTTTTTAATTGCTTTAGCTAGTTCTCTTGTTACGTTTAAGGATTGTCTGGCTTTGCATTCAACAAAGAACTCAATGCCATTCCATTTAAAAACCACATCTCCTCTATCGTACTTACCTCCCTCTGGTAATCTTTCTCCTCCTAGCAATTTTGCTACGAAAGTTTCTAACCTCGTACCCTGTTGTTTTGGTTTGTTCATTCATACTTTCCGACTGCCTTTGTGTTTATTTTGTATAAAAACTTATATCATTTTTGTATGTATTATCTTTATACTCTTTCTTTATTTGCATTCTTTTTTTCTTTAACGACTTACTACTGTTTAATATAGATGATGTCTCCATTAACCAACCATTCATAGAATCATAAAATGCTCTACCATAATCTAGCTGAACACCTTGCTTTGTATAATTAAATACAAACAAATCATTAAAGTCTAATAGTATTTCTAAAGTACCATAACCTTTAGTGTTTACATATCCCATGTGCATACCACCCCAATGTGGACAATCGCTTGTAGGTATCTCAAACATATTATCACTCATTAAAAATGTAGTTTCATTATCAAATCCACTATCAGGAATCCAAGAAATTTTGTCTCCAGGATCAATCTCTTTTAATGATGTAGCACTTTCTAAAATAGCGCACGACACAAGTAAATCGTATACTGCAATAGCACCTTTAGATTTTATTACGTCTTTCATAAATCTAACGCAATCAAATCATCAAAGGTTTGCATCATGTATTCTTTTTCTTCATGATGTACATTACGGTACTTGTATACTCTGGACCTGTGATTATGACCATCCATATCACATGGCGCACCATCAATAATTCTGTTGCCTGTTTCTTTTTCTGAGGCAATGTTCATTTCACTAATCCTATTTCTTGCTGACGTACCTGTCTCAAGGATAATAGAATTAATACAATGCCAATTGCCATCAGATAAAATGCCACGAATTATTTCTTTGTAATCCAATTACTTAGCTTTAGATTCTTTGAGCTTTGTAATTAAATCAGATGCTTGTCCTTTAGATAACTCTCCGCCTTGAACTTTTGTCTTAGCTTCTTGTGCGAAAGCATCTTGACCTGCATCAATACATTCTGGTATCAAAGTATTAAGCATAAAGTTTGCTTGTGCCTCTGTCATTGGATCTTCTTTCCATTTACCGTCAGGTATTTCTGTCATATCACTCTCCTGTTCTATTACTTCTGCTTCAAAACCTGCTTCAGACAACGCAGATAAATGTTCATCAGTATGTGTTGTAATTATTTGCTCTCCATTTTTTTCAAAATACAAAGCAATTTTATCAAGTAGTGTGTCTATCTCACTACTAGAAAATTGTTCTACAGATACATCATTCTTTAGCATTCTTTGTTTACCGAACTCTACTAAATGTTTAATAACTTTTTGTTCAGCTTCTTTGTCCAATCCATAAGTAAATAACAATGTATTTTTTATGTACGCAATTATTTTTTTAGTGTTTTCTAATTGATTACCTGGAGCATTTACTGAATTAGGAGGTGGTGTCTGTGTCTGCTCTGCAACTGGTACAGATTTAGTTTCTACCTCCTCCAATTCAGTTGCTTGCTTCGCTGTTGAATCGGACGACATACTCCACAATTCTTCTTCAGGTAATCCAGTCCACAAATGAAGCCCGATACCGTATCTCATGGCACACCGTTTTAAAGCATCACTAAATGCTAGCTTTAATAATTCTGATTCAGTTCTTTTACCATTCTGTTTATCATTTCTATCTACATCACCAACCTCATCATTAGGTCCTTGTAATCCCTCAATATATAGACTCATTACAACACCCTCAAGTTCTCCCTCTTTATTTCTTATTTCTTTTTTCATTGTAAAGTTCCATTTTCCTGGCACTACATCATTTAATCTTTTAGTAATTAAGTGGTGTGGTACATACTTTCCGTACTTACCTGTTGGTGGTGCCTTTACTTCATCATCTTTAAAATGTGCCGTCAACTTCTTATATACTTTGTCGTCCATTATTCGTCCTCCTTTGTATCTAACCTCATAGGTTCATCATCATACGAAGCTATGATTTTATCATTCATTTCGTAGTGTACCCATAACTTTGTTTTAGCATTTACATTATATTGAAAACATAAATCTTGTATGCTTTGTTCTTTGTGCAACCAAATCATATCAAATATTTTTTCACATTCTTCTATACTGTCAGCAGTTACAATGTAATCTCTTACACTTGTGTCAGTAAACATTATTGATATTTGTTTTTTCTTCATAATATTATTCTAAAAAAAAATAAAAAAATTGCAAGTATTAAATAAAGGTATGGTATAATTTTATATCGTTTCAAAGATGTACCTCCGTACCTCAATAACAAACGAACAGAAAAGTGGTCTAGCAATAGATCACTTTTTTTGTTTATCATTCTTCTTCACACTTACACATTGTAGTTTGTCTAACCATATCTATCATGGAAGAGTAGCACCACACACAAAAAGCAACTGGACTTATTCCAAATGAACCAATTATATCTCCTGCATCTAAATCTATATCAGCACTACAAACATTACATGTAGTCATTCTTCCTCAAATTCTGTATTAATCCAGGAAACGTGTACTTTTGTACCATCTTGTAAATATACCCAATCGTCTTTACGCATTATTATTCTTCTTCTTTCATTTCCCAATATGCTTCTATTTCGCTTGCACAACGTTCACAATAACTTTCATCATTTATATAAGCACCGCCATTGTGTGTGTGAAAATAATTATTACATTTGAAACATGGCAACCAACCACCCATTATTATTCTTCTTCTTCTTGTACTACTTCTACATCCATAGGTATGTGCATAGGGGCATCTATAAAATCTATGTCTTTAAATTCACCACCATTAGAAACTATTATTTTTATTTTCACTCTTCCTCCTCTGCACTTTTAATTGCTGCAAGCATATTTGTATTCCATTCCAACACAAATTGTTCACATAATGATTTTACTTTTGTCATATTTTTTTTTGATAACGTTATTGTTTTAGTAACTTCAAATCCACCTAAAGAGTTATGTAAATTTATACACCATTGTTTTAATTGTTCTTCATCTCCAAATAAATCAGACGACCTCTGCATTTGAATACCCTCTTTCTGTTTCCTCTATAACTAATGTAAACACACCCTGTTGTGTACTCTTACCTGTTTGATGTTTAAACCATGTAGACTCATCTAAACTAGGAACTTGAAACCAACTACGAGGATCTGTTTTATGTATGTAATGATGGTAATGACCTGATATTAACAACTTAGAATCTCCTGGATGTTGCCAACCAAATGCTTGATTCTTCCACCAATTCATAACTTTAACTTCTGGCTTACCTCCCCCGCCACCAATAGCATGACCGTGAGTAAAACTACAAACAGTACCGCATATATTAAAAGTTAAATGTGGCTCATCAGGAATAATAAATTTGACATGATTGTATGTTTCGTTCTGTGCAAAGATTTCACCAAGCTGTTCAAAAACTTCTAAGTCTGAATTGTCCATCTCACCAGTAGGTGCTACACCTTTAGATACTCGTTTGGCTCCATGATTACCTGGGACTGCACCGACAACTACAAGATCAAAATCTTTAGACCACTCTACTATGGCTTTAGCTATCAACTTACGTGCTACTTTTATTTGAGATCTATTATCTAATTCGACTGAAAAAGTTTGATCGGGATAAAACCCTAAACATCCCTCGACAATATCACCTAATCCTACGATAGTAAGTTGATCAAACTCCATGCCTGCTTTACGTAAAAATTCATATCGTTCTTTTACTTTATCTATTTTGTCTAAGAATCTTTCTATGATAGCTTCTGTCCCACCGCCATCACGTTTACCTAATTGTAAATCAGATATGGCTACAAAAAAAGATCTGTTAGGTCTTGTAACTTTTGGTTTTGGTTTTCTTTTGTGAGACTTTATCCAACTTAAGAGTCTGTCATAATCTTTATCTGATAAAGCTAAATCATTAGCAACAATAGTTGCACGATAATACCATGCTTGTTGCACATTTCCTGAACCCATATTCATATCCCAGGTCCTGACTTGCAAAGTATTTTCTAATATTGTGTAATGATTAGGATCGAATCCCCAGTCTCTTAACAAGTCCTCAAACTTAGGACTTGCATTAGTAGTTGGTCTGGAAGTTATAGTTCCTTTTTTATTACCATGTGTAAAGCTAACACCTGGTTCCCATCCTTGCGGATGAGTAGGTATTGGAGCTTTAGTATTGTGTGATACGTCCTGCTGACTCTTAGTAAGTTCCTGTAACTTACTTTGAGATTTCTTACTACTCAATAGAAACCACCTTTCTCAAGTAATTATTTTGTTATTTGTTTTTTAGCGTATGTCTTAACAACTGCTAATGCAGCTCCACCACCAGCTAATGCTGCAAGTTGAAGTGTCTCTGCCTCAACTCCAGCTAATGGTGCTACGACTAACGCTCCGAGAAATGCTTCAACGAATGTCCAAAAGGTTCGCTCTAACATATCTTTGAGTTCTTCGCTCAATTTATACTCCCATGTGTCTGACCATGGAGTCCACCATACGTCTTTCTTAAACGTACCGTCCTGGTTTCTTGCTCTTTTACTTTTTTCAAATAAACTCATACTAAAATTATACTATACATATACGACATTTCTATCTTTTATTTGTATTAAATTGGTTTTTATTAAAATGCCTACACTCTCTGTTTAAGCACACAAAATTATTACCTTTATAAATTAAAGGACGATCACAACTAGGACATTTTATAATTATATAATTCCTAGTATTTAGTTGCTTTTTTTTTGCGCTTTGAAGAATATCTTTTCTTCTTTTTACCTGGCATGTTAGGCATTAATTCCACCATCCTTTCCTTGGTTCATATACTTTAGTAACTTTTTTTGCTGGTGCTTTAGCTTTTCTTTTTAACTTAGTAAATGGATTAGCTTGAGTATCATAATCAACATATTGTATTGTTACTTTCTCTCCTTTAACTAATGCATCTCTTATATAAGGATAGGTAGTTGCGTAATTAGAACCTGAACTTCCTACCCAACCCTTTGGTTTCACAATGTTGCTCTCTTGTGAATTTCCTAAAATTAAACAACCCATGGTCGCTGATTCGTCATTACCTTTATGGATTAAGATCCACTCAAATCCAGGTACGTCTTTAATCCACAGCATACCTGCACCATGAAACTCTTCTCCATAAGATTTAACATAACGTGAATAAAATCCACCCTCTGCTCTTAACACAACTGGATAAGTACCAGCAGGTATTCTCGTTTCACCTCTGATCTTGTCCTCTCTATACTCATCTTCTATTGTGTATGCTAAAAACTTTTTATTCATAGCATTAGTAACATCCATTAATATACCTGATGTACTATCTGGTTCTGAACTAAATCTCAATACTTGTAATTTCATTTTATTTCCTGGCAATGTTGACTACCGTGTAAACAATTACATATTTGTACAAATGATCCATCTTCTTTAGTTGTAACCATGCACATTACTTTCCTCCGCAACAACCGTTACCACAACAATCCATTATCTACTAACCTTTCTCTTATTATTTTCTGGTTTATCTTTTCTAAAATTCATAGTAAGCAACCATATAACTAGAGTAGTAACTGTTGCTAATCCTGTAACTTGTTGTGCGGTTCCTGTTAATGTTAGTGTTGCAATTACCAAACCAACAAGAGTCCAGCTTAAATTTAAAGTTTCTTTTATAATTGAAATAATCCAGGATGTTACTTTTTTTACCATTTAGTTTTGTTTGCCCAAAATGCTGCTGACATTTTACCTTTCTTAATATTTTTTTTGTGTCTTGCTTTAAAAGATTTTGACCTAGCAGTATTACCTTTATCTCCAGATACACCTTGTTGTCCAAATCTAATTAATTTTATTTTATGTCCCTCTTGTGCAAGCACAACATGTGATTTACTACCATGCTTTGGAGTTCTCTTAGGTTTATTGACACCTTTTAATCCGTGTTTTTTTAACATAGATGCTTTTCTATCTGCATGTGGCATTAGAATCTCCTCATTGCTAACCCAACTAAACTTGCAATCCTAGCAATAATTACTGGAACTACAACTTCTTGTGCTTTTTCACGTTGATCTTGTGTCATATCTTTACCTATATTAGATATTACCACATTAGATAAATCGACATCTATCAAAGTACCTATTGGATCTTCAATAAATGACTCTATTTGAACCTCAACAACCACGTCTGCTAAGGTATAATCTTCTATATCTGTATTTTCTACAGCTCTTTCTACATACTCTTCTACTGCTTCAGCTACTACTTCATCTGATTTAATTGCTTCTGCAACGATAGCAACATCTTGAGTTTCAACTTGTAATACTTCAGCAACAACTTCAACTTGTTCTTCCGTAAGTTCTTCAACATTTTCTATAGCTTCTTCTACTACCGCTTGTACAACTTCTTGTACTTCTTCTGATACCTGGTCTAAATTCTGTACACCAACATCATTTACTTCTGTTAGGACCTCTGATGCTTCTTCGTTAGTAAGCTCTTGTACATACTCTTGTATAGCTTCTTCTTTTGCTTCTTCATATTCTACTAACTCCTCTTCTGTAAATTCCTCTATCTCTTCTTCAGTTGCTATCTCTATCTCTATAACAATAACTTCTTCAATCTCTGCAACTTCTTCAGCTACTTCTTCTTTTGTAAGATCCTCAACTGGTCTCTCCTCAACATCTTCCTGTATTGGCTCAACCAAAACTTCTTCTGTAATCTCTTCAACCTCTTCAACTTTTTCCTCCTCTACTACAATAACTATATCTTCAGAAATGTCCTCAAATATAATTTCTTCTTCTTCAAACTTAAACTCTTCTTCAATTTCCTTGACATCAATTTTAACTTCCTCTTCAACAATATCTTCCTCTGTAATAGTTTCAAGTTCTTCCACTTCATCTTCAAGCTCCAATTCAAGTACCACAACATCATCATCAGGAAGCTCTTCTTCGGTATCTGGTTGTTCTTCATCAACAACTATTATAACTTCTTCTTCTATAACTTCTTCTTCTATAACTTCTTCTTCTATAACTTCTTCAGGTATTTCGCAATCACCACGTTCCAAAGCAGCATCAGTAATATAACAACCATAAAGCTCTTCATTCTTTTTCCTTTGATTATCTCTTTCTACAGTACCATCTTCTACTTCATAAGTTTCGTATTCTGCTGTAGAACCATCATCCATTACAACTTCTACCTTTGGTGGTGGAGGAGGTGGAGGAGGTGGAGGAGGTGGCACAGTAGTAGTAGTAGTAGTAGTTGTAGTAGTAGTTGTAGTAGTTGTAGTGCTAGTTGTAGTTGTAGGAATAGTGCTTACATCTACATATTGCCAGTACAATGTATCTAATACAGATATATCTGTTATTGTAACTTCAAACTTTGTAATAAACTTATCTGTGTTAGATTCATCATTGTTGTAATCAGTAAATGATTTGTAAAAATCATCATACATATTATTACCATCACTACCCCAAGATTGTGCAGATTTGTTTTCTGTTTCTTCTGTACTATCTGAATAATAATATTTAACAGAATAAGAATTATTTACTGCACCTACTAAAAATCCTACTTCATATACATCTTCTGCAAATTCAAAGACATAAGTACCACTTTGTATAGCTAATGAACAACCTGTAGTTCCATACCTGCCTTGTTCATTACAATAAATATATGCAGCTTGATTACCACCACTAATAGTTAAACCTGATTGATAAGTATTATCACTAAAATCTTCTTGAACTGTAACTTCGCCAGGTACTTCTTCTGCGAATACAGGAGTAGGTATTAATAAAAATAATGCCAGGAGAATCCTAAACATTACATTACAATTGCAGCAACAACTCCACCTAATGCTACGAATAGCGTTAATACTTTATAAAACTCTGCTTTATCTAGTTTTGCATCTAGCTTTTCTTCTAATCTATCAAGTCGTTCAATGACCATGTTAAGTAATTCTTTCTGTGTGTAGCCATTGTTGTGTGTCATTTATGGTAAGTCATCTTTCTTAAGTGAAATCCAATCCCAATCTTCGTTAAGATACAGATCGTTCTTAAAATTACTTTCACTTATTTTTTTTAGATATGTAAAAATTATTTTTAAAAAATAACCTATTAAAAATCCTGTTACAAAATCCATAACAAGAATTATATCATACTAAATTATTCAGGTTTTGGATTATCAGCTTTAACTTTAGCTACGTGATCTTTCCATGTAGTAGTATCATTTAAAATGTCTTTATACTGCATGTCTAATTGATCTCCAATAAAACCATACGCTTCTTGTCTAGCTTCTATATAACCAAATTGTTGAGTATTCCATTTTCTATTAGCCAAGTCTGTTACAGCTTGTGCATAATCAGTATCAGTATATTCAAGTTTTTCGTTATTAACTAGCTTGTACATTGGCTTAGCAGCTTCTATTTCTGCTGTAGCTTCAGTTGTTAGTTCTTCTTTTGTTGCCATATCTCTCCTATGTTAGCACATTAATTATTAATTTTATACAATGTGATGGTTCCACCAGTAATTGTAGTAGAATCTCCTGTGATTACTATTCCATTATGAGCTTCTGCAACTCCATATTGCATAGCCCCTTGTGAGCCATGAGCAGTAGATGAAGTTGAATTAAAAACATTATCTTCTATAGTTATGTAACTATATTGGCTTGAATTATTAAAATTAAATAAATAATAAACAAAACTACTACTTTCTCCTGCTGAAGCACCTATTGGACTGTTAGCAAAATACATTTCTGTTCTACTTGGATATGCGAAATTTTCGAAAGCACCATCTGGTTTTAAAATTAAATTAGCAAAATCATACTGTGCAGCAGTTTGTGGTTGTGATGCACCGCTAACAACTTTAGTAAATCTAGTATGTAGATAAGCAGTGTCTGTGTTAATAGTAATACCTTTACCTACTAACATATACACATGATCAGTTGTAACACCATCCATGATTACTGAAGATACAGCACTTGTTACTGTTGTTGATTTTACTTGTTCTATAGCTTCCATTATGTTGCTTTAACTCCATATACTCTTGCTCTAATATTTAATATAGTAGCAGAGCTAAGAAAATTAATTCCTGTATGACTTTCAGCAACTCTTAAAAGTCCAATAGCTTTTCTTGCAGGAGTTCCAATACTTGATACACCTGCATTTTGCCAATTTGCTGCAGTGTAAAGACTTGAATTAAAAGGATTATATATATCTATAACAGTTGCACCACCTTTATTAGATAAATCACTAAAACCTATTTGACCAAATTCTGTTCCTGACAATGTTTTGTTTTCTCCAAAGACACCATAACTTCTCATAAGTAATACTGCATCATCGTAATGTGAACTAGATACAACTCCACTTGCATTCATAAGTCTGAAATTTAAACCACCATTAGCAAAGTCAATAGTATCTAAAATAACTTTATAAGCATCATAATCAGCACTAAAACAATTTGTAATACTTACATTACTTACAGAAGTTGCAGTTTTTGTTTCAATTAATTCTAAAATAGTTGACATAATTTATTCCTCCACACCATAAAGAGAAACACTACCTGCAGTAAAATTACCACCACTATCATTTAAAATTCTTACAGCATTTATTGTTTCTGCAACATTATAAACCTGTCCTCCAAAATACATGAAGATACTTCCAATAGTGCTATGGTGAGTTATCATACTAAATTTAGAACTGTCACCTAAATTGTATAAATAAACATAACCACTCATAGGAGTACCTGCATTAGCAAAAGCCAAAGACCTAAATCTATCTGTACCTGTACTAATACTCGGACCAAAACTTCCATTGTGTCCTCCATATTGTACTCCTCTTTCATAAGCTGTTCCTGCTTCAAAATTACTTCCACCATCATTAGATAATCTCATCTGTGTATAATCTGAATTAGTACCTGTTTTTAAATTAGTATAAGTAAGAAAGTGTACATTATAAGAACCAAGGGAATCAAAATCTACATTTGATTTACCACTTGCACTTTCTGTTTCAAGCAATGTTAATCCACCTGCTGCACCACCACCTGCAGTAATTAATGCTCTAGCTACACCTAGTGGAGCCATTATGCAAACGCTAGTTGTGGGACTATAAAAACTGTAGTACTTGCATCTTTAAATATAAAAGTCACAATGTCTATTGAAGCTGCTGCGGTACTTAATGTTAATCCTGCACCACCTGCTGTTTTACCTGCAGTTTCAGCTTGACCATTTACAGTTGTTTTGTTGATAGCCATAGTCCTAGAACCTGTACCATCTTGTGTAACAATCAAAGTAAATGTTGATATACCTGCGGCAGGTACATTTAAAAAATCTATATCTGTAACAGAGTGTGCTAGTGTAACTGAACCTGTATTACCATTAGCTAAATCAATAGATAATGCTGCTGCTGATGTAACATCTTGATCTGTTTCAGCATAGTCTTTTAATACTGCTGCTGATATTGTTTGGTCGCCACCTGTTACAGCACCTGATAAAGTTACAGCACCTAAAGTTTTATTTGTAAGAGTGTCTGTGGAGCTTTCTGTTACTACTGTTGAATCTATATTTAATACACCAGATGATGCTGTTAAACCTGTTCCATCTATTGCATCTACAAAATCTGCAATAGTTTCTCTTTTAGTAATATTGTTTCCGTCTGCATCTCTAAAGAATATTGAGTCAGCAGCAACGTTTACTGCTGCGTCTGTTACATTAAATACTACTTCTCCTGCTTGTGCGCTACTCCAGGTGCCATCTATAACTTTACCTACAGCATCCCAAATATCTTCAAACATTTGTGCCATAGGAGAAACACGTACCTTTGTACCAGAAGCATGAGATAAACCTGATCCAGCAGCAGATCCTGTTAGGTATCTGTTGTCAACTGTAGACATAGCTGCTGATGATGCATTAATTGTTCCGTCAATAAAAATATATTCTCTTGATGTAGAACTATCTGGATCAATTACCAAATATATTGGTGAAGTTAAACCTGTTGTTGAAGTTAAATTTAAAGTAGTGTCAGTTGCACCAAGTGTTCCTGACAATGTTGTTTCAAAAGCATTACGTAAATTAGTTTCTGCTGCTTTTCTTGTATCTGCCATATTTTATCTTTCTATAGCACCACCTCTATCTATACTTATATCCTTTCTTGTACATTATATCAAGTACCAAATTCGTATATACCTAAATTACCAACTCCGAGAGCGCTAAGAGAAGTTATTTCTGAAGTATCACTTTCTTGTAATTGACCTCTAACAGTAACAAAACAAAATACCATAGTAGAACCTTGTTTAGATATTTCTGATACTGGTAATGTAACATTCTCTACAATTCCTCTTACAGTTTCTTCTGGTCTAAATACGTTTAACGTTACAGATTTACCCTCTAGTTTTTGTATTTGATTAAATATTTTTTGTCCAATGCCTGGTATATTTTTTGCAAGTTTACCTGGTCTTTCAATTCTATCTGAAACATTTATTGGTAACTTAACTATAACGTCCTCTGGTTCTGGGAATGCACGAACAGAAAAAGAATAAACATACGGAGAGTATATTCCACCACTACCTGATTTAATAACTATTTTAGTTACTAACCATCTTGATAATACATTTACTAATGGGACCTCATCACCATTACCTTTAATTTGTATATTCTCTATATTTATCCAACCTGAACTTGATGCATCAGACATATCTTCTAGCTCTGTAGAATAAAATGTATTTACTTCTGATCCACCTGTCATAGTATTTGTATATACTCTTGAACCTATCCATTGTTTTGCAGATGCTGTATAAAAATCTCCTGCTGATAATATTACGTAACCATCATCAACGTAAGTTGTAGTATCTTCTTTAACTACACCAATATCTTTTAAAGTAAAAAATAATATATCGTTAGCAATAGCAATACCTTGACATTCTTTGCTAGCACTACTGTAATATATATTCCTAGCTATACCTAATGTAGGTAGGAATACAGACCACAAATGTGTTTCATTAGCATCTTCAATAACTGACATGTATATTTGTTCTCTTGTTTTTATAAACTTTAAAGGACCTCTATCAACAGTTGTAGAGTCATCTCCCCATTCTTTCATAACTTGTTTGTTGCTTACAATATATAAATTGTCTGCTGCAACAACTTGAGCCATATACAATCTTCCTATGTAACCATTTGTTTGTTGATTTTTTTGTTTAGAACCTACAAAAACAATACCGTTAGATTCGATAATGTCAGTTAATTCTTCTCCCTCAAAAAATGTTTGACCTTTAATAGTTAAACCAGAATCATCTTTTATAGAATAAACATAACCATTACTTGCTGCTGCTAATATTACAGCTCCTGCATCTGTCATGCCTACCCACTCTGTATTGTCAGGTAAATCTTTTACAATAGATGGCGCACCTGAACCTGATGCTACATTTAATAAATTACCATTAGATCCATCTACACCAAATATAAAATCTTTTACAGCAAATACATCTGTGTAATGTTTACTATTTGTATTCCAATCAGACCATGTTGTAGTAGATACATCATATTTACGAATAGTTCCATCAGTACCATCACTCATAGCAACATATAAATCTCCACCATAAATTGCAATACCTCTTACTGTACGTGATAGATTACTAGAGTCAGGTGTAAGTTCTGTCCAGTTAGTTCCATTGTCTGTAGATTGATATATTTTATTACCATCTCCTACATACAAAGTATTACTACTAGAAACTAATACTTGATTTGTTGCATTGTCGCTTCTAGCTAAAGTAGTTCTATGTAACAATTCAACTTTATATTGCGTACCTTTTTCACCTGCATATTTAAATACATCTACACCTTTGCTATCAAAAAATCTTTTGTAATCATTTTTTCCTTGTGTTCTCTGGTGTGCCTGGTCTAATCCTTGTCCACCAGAAAAATCTGATCTACCATAACTTTGACCAAACTCTGATCTAAATTCTTCTGGAGTTTGTGAAGTGTTTATTTGTTGAGCAGCTAATGGTGCAGTTGTTAAAGTAAATTCCCTACCTGGTGCAGTTGCTAATCGTAATAATACATCTGTAATCCCATCACTAATAGATGCTTCGTAACCCCATGCTAAAGGTCGAGAAACTTCTCCACTTGTAGGTACTGGCATTATCCTGTAAAACTAATGCCGTATAAATCAACACCAGCAGGAAACCTGGTACGTTGTTCTCTTCTAGCTCTGTCTAATAGCACTCCATAATACCTAAGTAATGCATTTCTAATTCTTTCACCAGAACCTAGTGGCACTCCTCTTGTCTCTAAACTTTCTGTAATAAAATTTTGTGTAGTAGTATCTACATCTAATTCAGACAACATTTGTGCAACAGCGCCAACCATAACTATCTGTTCATGAAATTCATCTAATCCACTAACAGTATTTAAATCATTTGCTTCTGATGTCGGTCTTGTAAATTGTGCTGCGTATACAACATAAACACTTTTACCACTTGTTGGACCAGTTGGAAATTGAACAGCAACATTAGTAGAGCTAGGTGTAAAATCAGTAAGTAACTCTAATGATATGTCTGCGTAAGTAGTTGTAGAACTTGTAGAATTATTTATTCTTGCTTTTAATATTCTTTTAGTATCTGCTGGTGCCTCTGCATATTGTGTTGAAGTTGTTGTCAATGTAGTAGTCTTAACTGCATACAATGCAGGATATAAACCTATAATTTGATCTCCTATAGCATTAGCTACGTTCATTCTTGGATAACGTGGTTTTAATATAATATCAGCATTTGTACTATGAGAGTCAATAGTTGATCCTAATCTTGCACGTTCTACAGTTATAGTTCTTGTTACTGTATTAATATCTTCCACCATCATTAACTCTTGACCTATTTCTAATATAGATCCAGAACCAATTAAATCTTCTTCTTCTGGTGTCCATAAATTATCTACATAAGTGATTGTTGTTGTAGATGCAGAGTTATCTATACCTGAAGCTAATTGAGATAAAGGTTCCTGCTCTTCTACAGGACGTAAATATTCCCTATATGTTCTATCTATTAATTGAGCAAGCGTTGACATTATTTAGGTTTCCTTTTATATAATTTTTTAGAATTTTTTGTATGTTTAGAACCTGTGTGTATAGTACCATTTTTCATTGTATGATATTTACCTTTGTAAAGTTTTCCTGATTTTAAATAATAAGGCATTATTTTTTATTTTTTCTTTTTTTCTTTTTAGGAAAACCTGCTTTCATATTTGCATACGCTTTAGGTGAAATAGTAGATTTCTTTTTTGATCTACTTGTTCCTGCTTTTTTTCTTTTATTTATGTTATGGTACAATCCTTTTTTTGCCATTTATTCTCCAAACATTCCTACACCTGCAACTTGTATACCGAATCTTCCATCAAATATTTCATCAGCTTCAAATGAATCTGGAAATGATTTGACAAAACTATCGCTGATAATTGCAGCAGATTCTAAAAGTATAGAGGTCTTGCCCTCTTTAAGCATAAGTAGAATACCCATAAGTAACCTAGCTTGCTCTAAATATTAATACTATTTTTCTTTCAGCACCCTCAGAACTACCCGATACTATTTGTAAGTAACCACCTGAAGCAAAAGCCCATCCTGATGGATCAATTCTTATTACGTCACCAGCGCTAACTGTGTAGCTTACTGCTGATCCGTCTGTTTCTTTTACATCTTTCCAACTTGAACCGTCAGTTGAAAACTTAAATGTTACGGTAGATCCTGTCATAGCTGATGGAAACAATATGCCTGACAACAACTGTGTATCAGTATCGACTGCATCACTTGCTGTTTGTCCATTTGCTATTGTTGCTAATTTTGTTACGTTTCTTGCCATATTACTTTTTATTCTAACATACTCACAAGACCGCTAAGGTGGTTTAACGGTCTTAGTGAGTAATACTTGTAGCTTACGCTACGCCTTTAATTTCCCCGTGATACTGCTGTGGACCAAAGTCGAATCCCATTTCCATGTAGACTGCTTTAGCCATTCTTGCATAATCATCTTGGTCTATATCTCTTACGAACATTGTTCCAAATCCTGGAATATTCAAGAATACTGGTTTAACAAAAGCTAAGTCAACGATATACGCTTTGTTAGCTGGTAAGTAATCAGATAGAGCCATACCAATAGTTCCGAATGGTGTTACGAGTGTATCGATATCGACACCTCCAACATTTCGATCTCTTGGTAAGATACCATAATTAGTAGAACCAGAAGCTGCTGTTCCCTTAAGTACTTCATTGTTTAGATCAAGTAATTGTGCTGGAGAACAGAATAATACTGGATTCTTCATTGGCGCACCTGCGGTGTACATAGTTTTCATCAAATTAGTAACTGCTGACCAAGATAGTTTTTGGTTTGTACCTGTACCATCTCCGTCTGTGTCGTGATATTCCCAGTTACCCCCTGCGAGGTTAACATGAGCTGCTAATCCTCTCATTTGACGATTTTGTCCGCCTGTGGAGCCATCATTAAAAGTACCATTGAATGCTTGAAATTCAACTTTCTTAGCTATTGTTTCCAATAGTAAAGACATTTGATAAGCGAGTTCATCAGTTACCTGGTTAGTACCCTCTAGTGCTAATTTATCAATTCCGTTCTTGTAGTTTGCTGATAAATCAAACGGTACAATTTCACCACTAGCTGCTTGAGCTGAGAAAGATATTTGTACTGCTTCATGGAAAATTTCCAATACACCTTGTACAGAAGATCTGGATTGACCTGAATAGTTAGGTTGTCCGCCCTCTGCTCCTGGTGTAACTGAAGAAACAGTTACGTTATCTTGTGTTTGAAATTGGAAAAATGTTGAGTTAGTAACAATTCCACCATTCAAACCGCCTGCTGCTGCTAATAGAGGTGTTCTTGTAGGTGTGATTTTAAACAGTTCACCAGTAAAGTTATCAACGTCACTAGCTACTATAGGATTTGCACCTGATATTGCTGCCATTTAAATCATTTCCTTTCCTCTAATTTACATTAGATATTAATTATTTATTTTTTATCTTTTTTTAATCGCTCAGACATATACATCTTCGCTCGTATAGCTTCCTCTGGAGTTCCTTTTTCGATAATTTCATTTAATAAAACTATTGGATCCTCTTCTCCTATAGGTGCAGAACTTTGTTGTATTTCTTGAGACCTAGCATCTGCATCAAATATTTTATCTGCTGCTACAGAATCATTTAGATTCACATTTTGATCTGCTGTGATTCCATAATTTTCAGATAACCATGATGACAATTCGGAAGAATCTAATTTACCACTATAAAGATCTGCTGCCATCTTTCCTGTTCCTTGTGTAGGATCAAGTCCTACCTCTTTAAACAAGTTAGTTTTAGCATATCCACGTAGTTCCTTATTTTCTTTTTCCAGGCGTTTAGTGTAATCTCTAAAAGATTCCTCGCCTTTTCCCTCTGCTATTTCTGTCTCCTTAACTTCTTCTGTCATATCTATACCTTTTCTCTACCTTTATGCACATGCTCTATTAATGGTAGGATTTAATAGGTGTGGTTCTATTTGTTACTAACTTATAAGTGAAAATTCCGCCTTAGAACTAGGCATTAACACCACAACGATTTGATACTTGATAGGTACGTTGGCATTCCTATCAGCATGGTGATCTATTTATATACTGGCGGATTCTACCTACGCCATTAAATATATTATAACATTTATGATATTAGGTAATAATAAAAAAACGCACTTAAAGTTCTTGTAAACCTGTAACACCAGTCTCAGATATAGCAGTAGTACCTGTTGCAGAGAATATTGTTTCTTCTTCTGATTCTAATTGTTGTTTTAAAAATGCAGCTTCACTATCTCCAAATACTTCTGCTTCTAAAAATTCTGAAGTTCCAAATACTGCTTGACTCTCTCTATATTTTGCAGCTAATCTCCTAAGTCTTGGTAAATTAGTTTCTGCTTTTGCTGCTAATTGTTGTGCAAGTTGTGAATTAACACCAGCATTAATTAATCTTTGTGATTGTGATAATGTTACATCAACTCCACGTTCTGCAAATGCACCACCTATTTGTGATATTTTAACTCTGTTTTCTATAATATCTTTACTTATATCTTCATTTATAAAACTAGCAAATATAGCTTCGTCTGTAATCTGATCTTCAGATGTAGCAACATTAGGATAGTTTTGTACATAAAATGTTTTGACTGCATCAAACTGTGGGAATAATAAACTATAAGCTGTTGATAATCTTTCTTCTACTTCTTTTGGTGCTACGTCTTGTTCAAATAGTTGTACAATTTTATTTTCAAATAAATCAGGATTTAAATTGTAATCAGCAAAATAACTTCTATATGCTTCTACATTAGTTAAATATTGTAGTTCTGGTGTTGCACCCTCTAACCTAAGTGTCTTACCATCTTCTCTAAATATACCAGGAAACTCATCTTTGTATTTTTCTGTTGTTCTTAATTCACGTATAGCATCATCTGCTTCACCACCATTAGTGTTGTATATAGATATAAATGTTTGCAATAATTCTTCGTCCATCCATGTGTAATTTAATCTTGCATACTCTTCAATATTAAATTTTTCTACTGGATCTCCTGGTTGTTCAGTCAATTGTGGACCTGTAGGTGGATCGCTTCTACCATCATCTGCTGAACCTATATCTTCTTCTGCAGATGTACCATCAGAATATATTGTTAGTCTCATCCTACGTCCATTATTAATGTACTCTCTTATAGAAGTTATTGTTACTGGACCACCTATACTTGAACCATCTCCTGAACCATCTCCTGAACCATCTCCTAAACCATCTCCTGAACCATCTTCTGAACCATCTTCTGAACCATTTCCTTGTCCCTCTCCTTGTCCCCCTGCATCAGCTAGAGCTTTTAATCTTGTTTCTTGCGCTCTCTTTGCTATAACTCCTGGATCGTTTTGTACTGAAGCTAGAAGATCTGCTGGATTACTGTCTGCACGTGGTTCTTCATATATTGCAGGTTCTCCTTGTGATTGGAAATACTTAGCTATGAAACTTCCGCTTGGTAACTCTCTTCTTAAAAATGGAAATAAAATCATTTAACTCTTGAGTTCCACATAGTACCACCTGTTACTCTTTGTCCAGGTTGTCCGAATACTGATTCTAAATCTGCTACTGCTTTGTCTTGATATGTTTGTGTGCCTAGTTCAGCAGCTATCTCGAATGCAATATCTTCTCTTTCTTTAATATCATTAGTAGCAATAAATCTTGCCCACTCTGATGATGATTCATCAGGTTCTTGTCCCACTATATTTTTAAATTCGTATCTCCATTGTGGAGCAGCAGTAGAATATTTTTTAACATTAGTACCTTTATATTGTGGATGAGAAGCCATAAAAGAATCTTCTAATGATGGTAAGTATGTCTCTGTATACCATAGTGGATTAGCTTCTTTTTCATTAGCTATATTTGTTAAATTTAAATTATCTGATGCACCTGGACCAAGTATTGCGTCTATATCAGTAGCTATAGATTGTGTTGCAACAATGACATTTATATCTTCGCCACTAATAGCTGCTTGTACTTCTGGAGGTAATATACCAGGCAATCTAGGATTTTTAATTTTGTCATATACTAAACTTAAATCTTCATAACCTGGTGTACCATTAACTGAATTAGATACGAGTACATTAATTAAATCTGGATCTAAATCTTTGAAACCCGCTAACATCATATCACTTACCACTTTTTCATATTCAGATTGAAAGTTAGCATTATATTGTGCAGGATCTTGTGCTTTTAATTTTACTGCTTTTCTTTCTGCTGATGTATGGTCTCTATACCAAGTTGTATTCATAAGTTCTGCATCTCTTGGTACTCTACCCTCTTGTGCTGCCTCAATAGCAACTGCTAAATAATCGTAGTTACCATCTTTATCTGTAGATAATAACCATGGTGCTGTCTTTGCTTCTTCTTTTATTGTCTCTACAAGGTACTCATAAGGTGTTGCACCATCAGGTAATTTATCAGCTATATTATATAATTGATTTGTTGTACCAAAATTATAACTACTATTCCACATATCTGTAGTTATAAAACCATCAGATTTAACTACTTCTCCGTTTTGTATAATAGTATTAGGAGTTAATGTTTCGTTACCAGGAACTTTTTCTAGTATTTCTAATGGATCTTCTATTAAATATTTCCAAGTAAACATACTGCCATCAGGTAACTCAATAAAAGCCATTAGCCAAAAGTTGTTATCTTGTTGTACTACTTCATAATCAGCAGGTAATCCTGCTATTAATCTGTTTTGTTCTTTACTTTGTGTTTCCATATATAAACGTTTCTAATAGTCTATCAGGTTCATTTTTTGTATTTACTGGTTTTTCACGCATAAATGACAATGTACCTTTTAATTTTTCACTTATATTTGTGTTATCAATGCTTGTTGGTAGGTATGCAGATACGTATTGTGTATCTGTTTCTGCATCCATAATTTTATTTATTAACATATCAGTAGGACTTATTTTTTCTACAACACCCATAATATTATTTAGACGCTCCCAGTCTGGTTCGTATTCTTTTTGATTGTACGCAGCTACACCATGTGCTGCTCCTAAATTATTCCAATAATTATGTGCGTATGTATTAGCCATATTTTTAAGTTCTGGAGCAGCAGCAATAGTCATTGCTAAACCTAATACTGCTGTTTCATATATATCTACAAAATCTAGTACACCACCTGGAGTTAATAATTGTGTTCCTAATCTTGTAAGTCTAGTTTTAAATCTTTTTTTTACTACTTTGTCTACAGGTAAATTGTCAACTTGTTTATTTAAATTATCTACTATATTAGCAAATTCATCTGATTCGTTTGGTGTTAATTGTGATTGTGCATTTAAATCAGCTTGTTCAGCAATTTCTTCAGCAGTAAATTCTACAGTACCCTCTGGTTCTGCTAATTCTAAAAATTCATTTAACCTATCTCTATCTACTTCATCAACTAATTCATCTGGAATTGTGTCTGGTATATCTACGTCTGGATCTATACCAGTTAAACTATTCTCACCTACATCATCTATTTCATCAAGTAACTTTTCTTCATCAATAGGACCTATCTCATCTTCTATTTCTGATAAAGATTGTTCAGTCATAGCATCACCATCTGCAAGATCTCCAGTTAATTCTTCTTCTGCTTCACGTGCTAATCTATTTGATTCATCATCAAGTGTGCTAATATCATCTGGTACATCTACTGCATTCGCATCTATAAATGGTATAACAGCAAAACTATCAATATTTTTTACTTTGCTTGCGTTAGCTTGAAACTCTCTTACACCAACTTTATCTATGTTCATTCGTTTTCCATAACCTAAATCATCATTAGGATCTAAAAATACTACTTCGTATTGTACATTAATAGGTCCTGTTACAAACCCCTCAATGCCAGATTTTCTCAACGCTGCAATAGTATCTATATCTCCTACACCAGTTATCTGTCTTACTTTCTCTTTTATACTACTTGAGAAACCTTGTGTAGTTAAAGTTGTGAATGGTTTTCCATCAACATAAATATAGTGAGGAAAATCCATATCTTTAGTAGCTTCAACTAAATCATCAAAACTAACGCCTGTTTCTTTTGCAAATGTTTGCCAATCTATTTTGCTTATTTGATCTCGCAAACCAACAGAGTTACCTACTAATGGACCTTTTGTTCCTGCATACTTTCCTGGTCCTATATCTATTAATAAATTATTTGTATCTACTTGTACTTTATAATACGAAGTTAAAGGTGCATTTGTACCTCCTCCTGTTATTTGTGATAATGATCTACTTCCTACAGGATCTGTATAAAATCCTGGTATCTGATGTACATCTCTACCATATCTAATATCTCCTGGATTTACTTTACCTGCACCTTGATGACTTACATAAAACTCTACACTACCTGTAGTGCTTGGATTTAAACCATCATAAAAATTATTAATATATCTATTTTGTTCTTCTACAGGTAAATTCTTATAATCTATTATTCCACCTTGCGCTCTAGGAAATTTTTCTGTTAAAAATCTTTGAGTACCCTCAAAGTTAAACATACCTCTACTAACATGTCCATCTGGCACAGATTTTTCACCTAAATTTTTCCAGTTTATTGTGCTATCAGGAAATTTAGGAAACTCTGGTTGTGTTGAACCCTCTTTTATAAGCTCGACAATTCTTGCAGCATCTTCTTCTGGAAAACCTTGTGCTTTTGCGAAATCTTCTAAGAAAGTTAAAGGCATAGTTCTTTCACCGTAATTGTCTAATGCATCTCCAAATAATTCAATTATATCTTCTATTTGCCAATCCATTATTCAATACCTCTACCAATAATATGGCACCTACATTCACAAATAATTTTATGTACCTCTGTATCATCAAGAGGTAAATTAAAACCACAAAAATAACAATTATACTTCATTATTTACCTTGCTTCATTTGTTCAAATCTGAATTTATCGTAGCCAATATTTTTAGGTTCATTAGGAAGTAATGTTGTTCCTTTAACAAAATCATTTAATGTTTCTGCAAACTTAGCTGCTTGCTCTTCCATACTTTCTTGTACTGGTTTAGCGTATGCAAAATCAAGAATTTTATTTGCAAATTTTGGATTTTCAAAATCTTTTTTTCTCATAAGATTTCCTCCTGTATATCTTTCTGCTTGTACTGATTCTGCATCCATCATGAAATCTGAATCTGGTGTAACCATACTAAAGGTTGACCAATTCTCTAAACCATTTGGTCCATCACCCTCTACATATCCAGATATATAAATAGCTGCAACTGCATTTATAAATGGATTACTTATATTATCTACAAAATCTCTACCATTATCAAATAGTTCTGGAAATATTTTTTTAAATCTATCTTCCCAAAAATCATTTATCTGCCACAATCCATAGTCGACAGAGCCATCACTATTTGGTTTACTTACTCTGTTTTGTGAATAACCTAAACTATAACCACCGTCATGATGTTCAGCTAATGCTACTGCAACTAACTGTTGCATTGCAGATGGATCATCTGTATTTAATACAAACTCTCTTTCATCATTAGGATTATATTCAGATGTAGATAAGTTTTTAGATTTTACATAATTGTCTGCAAATACTAAATAAGAATATAATCTTTCAGGTGTGTATTGTTCTTTATCTGGTTGATCTGGTGCAAATGATAACCCATTAGCCATTATCAACCCTATTATAAATAATCTCACTAACCAATAATATCACTCATCCTGTCAATTGAATAGGTTAAATATGAAAGATTTCTAGCATCTTCATCTGCTTTAGCTTGTGCTTGTATTTCAGGTTGTAATGTCTGTTCTATACGTTCAGCAGTTCTAACTCCTGGACTATCAGGCACTTGTAATTTGCTTTCTGGCATCATTCTTCTTCTTACTAAATCTAAATTTCTATCATACTCAACAGCAGCATTTGCATAGTCTTGTTCTGAATCTTTATAGAAATCCATAAAAGCTGCCATTTCTCCTGTAGTCATATTTGTTCTACCACCTGCTGCACTAATTGCAGTCTGTACTGCTTCTTTAACTGCTAAAGGTCCTGCTGATGGATAAACTAAAGGATATATAATTGGTCTATTTTTATAATCTTCTATTGCTCCTTGTAAGTATGGTCCTACCTTTTCTAACTTATAGTTAGCTTCTGTCATAGCTTCTTTCATTGCTGCTCTTGTTTGTAAACCCCATGTACCTGCTTCTGAATAGTAAGCATCTGGTGATAACATTCCTGCTTGCATTAATTGTAATTGAATAGCTTGTTGTTCATCAGGAGGTAAACTAATCCAATTAATTTTTCCCTCTGCTGGATCTCCAGCAATGTGATCAAATCCTCTATATAAGTTATCTACACCGTAATCACTTACTGTGAATTGTTCTTTAGTATCTTTTGCAAATCCCTCTACAGTAGGTTCTTGTACTTCTGCTTCTATATTTTTAAATATAAAATGATCTGATGGTAAACTTCCAAATACATCTGTATTTCCTATATCTTCAAATAATAATTGTTGTTTATATTGATTAAAACTTTCTGTTCTTTCTGCTTCAGTTGTTCCTGTTAATTGTATAGGAGGTGTGTTTTGACCTATTAGACTTTCTGCTTGTTCTGCTGATAAAAACTCTTGTTTAAAATCTTCAAATTCTCCTGTTATTGGATTTATAGTATATGTCATGTAATAAGTATTACCTGTTGCAACATTAGTTGCTACACCAGATTCATCAACATTATCTTTTAATGAAACGAATGATCCTGGTTTTGGTTTATAAGTGTTTGCATCTTCTGGTTTAATAAATTCTGGATAGTAATATACTTCAGCATCATTAGCACCAAATAATTTAAGTCTTGGTAAAGTATATTGCAATGCTATATTATCTGTTCCACGACTAGAAAATGTTTGTTGGATTGATGGTGAAGTGTAAAATAAAAATCCTGATCCACCTTTTGGTTTAGCTATTATTGCTGCTTTACCTGTTTCGTCAACAAATTCATTAACTTGTTCTTTTAAAAAGTTTCTATAAGTTGATGATTCTTCTGCATTTACAGGACTTACACCAGTAGCTAAATCAACACCACTATTAATTGATTGAACAAAATCTACAGGTAAAGTGTATTTATACCTAGGTCCTGAAAAAGAATAACTTTGATATTCGTTTACAAATTCTGCTTCTCCAGGAATAAAATTTTCTAATACTGATAAAGAATCTTCAACAACTTGAACATTGTCAGCATAAAAAGAATCTAAAGAAGCATTGTTTTCATTGTTATTCATTGCATCATAAACTTCTAAAGTTGTAATTATTTGTGCAATAAATTGAGTATCAGAAATATCTTTAGTAATTAAACTATTCAAATTTGTAATTAAATTGTCATCTATTCGTGAACTACTTGTTAATTGCTCTATTGAACCAGCAGTAGTTTGTGAACCATAAGGCATTTTAATTACACTTCTGTTAGCTAATACTGCTTCTATTAGCGCTTCTTTATATCCATCTTCCATTATGTCTCCATACTATTTGGTAAATACATACCATATTCTGCGTATACATTTTCATCATATATCATATCTTCTAAAAAGTCTTGTCTCTCTGCTATATATGGTAGCAATACTCTTTGTGCAACAAAGTAAAAATCATCATTACGCATAGTTAATCTAGCAATTTCATCTCTTAAAAATTTACGTTCTTTAATATATTTTCTGGAAGATCTCCAACCATCTTGACTATAACCCTCTGCAAATGATTTCTTACTAAACAAATCAAATAAACTTAGAATACGTTTTACATCTTGTCCTACTCTTGTATTAGATAATTTAGGTTCATTTACCCATTTACCTAATTCTTCTACTTGTAATTCTACATTTACAGTTGCAGGTAAACCAACTATAGTTTGGTCATATCCAGGAAACTGTTCTCTAGCATTAATTTGTTGAAGAGATAAGAATCTATTTCTTTTTCTGTTTTGTTGTGGATCATTTATATTAAATATTTCTAATGATTGTACTCTTTGATTCTCCATATAAAACTCACCTAAAGATTGATTTCTTTTAGCTAACCATTCGTCTGCACTAAGTGGTTCTCTTGTTTCATTTATAATTGTATTTATATATGCTTCATAATTAAATGCACCACCTCCACCTTTAGGTATAGCAAATTGTGCTGTAAATCGATAGTCTTTAAATAAATCAGGATTGTTTCTTTCAAACTCTGCTCCCTTTTCATCTACTGGTCTTGGCTCTATAACAATTGATTTAGGTTGTACTATATCTATAGGATTAAAACCAAATCTTTCTATAAAGTGTTTTGTCGCTCCATAGTTATCTCCTGGCGCAAACTCTAATTGATTAGTTCCCTCTATAGTAGGAGGTGTATCTAAAATCTGTCTATAGTAATCTGACAAAGATTGCATTGCCCATACTGTTCCATTATTCTTTGGATCATGTATTTCGTACCTAGCATTTAATCCAGTAGGTCCAATAAATTGTGAAAACGCTTTTACCATTGTTAACCAAGCGCTAGTTGTTTTTGCTCTCTGCATTAACTCTGCTTGTTTTTCTGGTGTACTGTCATCTTCTCCATTTGCTTTTAACAATCTATATACGTCTATTTGTGAATTTATTTGTACACGTTTAATTTCATCTGTAGGTGCGTCTGTACCATCTTCTTGAAAACCTCTAATAGCTCTCCAGGCATTTCTCATCCACGCTGGAATACCTGCTGATCTAATAAAGTCTCCTGCGTTCTGTACGTCAGGTAAACCATAAGGAAAGACAACTTTTTTAAAATTATCAAATGTAGGATTACCTCCAAGAAATGCAGAGAAAGGTATAGCTACCATAGGTCCTACACCTGGTATTACATTTAATGCTAAGTTAAGAGAACTAGCATAACCAGGTAATCTAATGTCTGCTTTCCTATCTTCTCCTAATGCTAGATTACTAACTAACTCACCACTAAATGGATAATAAAATACTTCTTCACCAGTAACATCATCTTGTGCTAAAAATCCCTCTCCCTCTACAGGACTAAATGGATTTTCTTTTCTTGCTGCATTAACTACGTTTTGTCCTTTTCTAATTACTTCTGGATTTTCTGCTATTAGTTTTGCCCAGGTAGTCATAATTTCTTTATATGCTTGTCCGAATGGAAATATAGCACGCATGTTGTAAAAGAATTTATTATTTTTAGATAAGTCATACAGTAAATCTTCTACACCTTGTAATGCAACTGCTTTAGCAACTGTGTCTATTTGGTCAAAAGATGTTGCGTCATTTGTAAAACCTGATGCTTTGTATAATTTATTTCTTTCTCCATAATATTGTTCTTTTCTTCTTTCAAATTTTCTTTCTATGTTCAATTCTAATTTATCTAATCTCTCATTTATTTGTCCTCTAATATTATCTACTTGTGATTTCTTTTTATTTAAAGCTGCTGTGTGATCTTGTAAAACTTCAGTTGCTGCATCTATAAACTTTTGTCCTTTTTCTAATTCTGCTTCAAAAAACTTTACATTTGCTTCTCCTAAATTGTTGGCAATTTCATCTCCTTTTTCATTAAATTCTTTATTTAATTTTTTCCAAGCGCTTTTCTTTTGTGCCTTTGTAGTTTCTAAAAATGCTTCTAATTCAGGAACTGCATCAAAATATCCATCTTTAACATTTTGTCTTAACTCTGCAAGAGTTTCTGAATACAAATTATTCCACTCTGTTTCAGTAATTTTTATATTATCTAAGTCATTAAATAATACTGATAGCTCCATATCCCCAAATTTATCTGATGCACCTCTTTCATATATGTCTCTCAATACTTCATACTCTTGTACATATTCATTAGTTTCAAATTTTGGAGTTTCTCGTGCAACATAATTATCTAATCTATCTTGCATATTTTTTATATTTCTATTTATTCTGCTGATAGAACCTCTAAGACGATTGATGGTAGTAGGCATCTTTGGTTTATTTTTACGAGGAGAGTAAGTCTGTATACCTGCTTTTTTCTTAGCATAGCCCAGTAATTCGTGTTCAAAGTTGTCTGCTGGATAACGAGCTTCCATGTTACTTAATTTGTGTTCACGCTCACTACCAATTATTTTTAATTCTTTTTCACGCAACTCATCTATCTTTTTATCATATTTTATTTTTCTTTGAGGAGATATTTTTCTTGATTTCTTTCCTTGTTTAACAATTAAATCTTCACTTATATCATAATCAGCAAACATACCCAAAGAATATTTTTGACCTTTACCTAACCAATATTTATTACCTTGAAACTCTTCTAGTTCATTTAAGTATTCTCTTTTTATTTTTGTAAATTCTTTTTGTAATTTATTAATGTCTTTTTGAAAATCTACAGATACATTACCTGCTGCTGCATCTATTTCATCTAACTTTTTAATTTCCTTTTTAAACATATCTAAATTAATAGTTGTATCTTGTTTACGTAATTGTTGAGGTGTAAATCTCAATTTTGCCCATAAATTTTCATCTGGAATGTTAGCTCTATTTGCTCCTTTTATATTTACAAATCTACCCTCCGTGTAAATGGTTCCACCATAAAGTAATCTTTGTCTCATACCAGGACTCATAAAAGGCAACATATCATAAACTTGTCTCCAATACAATTGTCTAAATACTGGAGATCTTGATAGTGTATCTGTTTTAGATGCCATAAAGAAATCAAAACCTTTAGCTGTCATCTGATCCCATTTATTAGTTGCATCCATGTATGAGTCAAATGGTGCAGATATATATTGTGGTAAATCCTCAAATACGTCATCTAAGGTTTTAACTAGTGATTTAAAGTTTTCTGCTTTAACGCCTGATTGTTTTTTAAATAATTTACTACCTTTAGATACTAATTCTTTAAATACATCATCTAATTCAACACCATCAACAGTTCCACTTTTAATCATATTAATTAAAGTATCGTTAGCTTTTAATTTAGAACTAATAGTAAATGGATTATCACGTACTAAATTTATTTCATTTATATTATTTATATCTATTAACTTTTCTAACAATGCTCTGTTTTCATTAAAATCTCCGCCAGCAGCACCTACAGCTCTTGCTTCTATTGCTTTAGCAAATGTGTACCTACCACCAACAGAACCTGCGGCTCTTCTAAATTGTGGACCACCTCTGTTATAAGATTTAATTATGTCTTTAGCTGCATCAGAACTACCCTCCATCCATTCTTGCAATCTTTGTTGTTGTTGTGGTTTAGTTAATAGTTCACCTGAATTACTTCTGTATAAAAATTTAAATAAGTCATCATGATGCAATTTAGATATTTCAGATAAATAGTTTCTTAAATACTCGTTGTATTCCCCTGTTCTAACTCCGCTAGATCCTTTTCTTACAATATCTGCTTTGTTTAACACTTTGTATTTAAAAGGTCCAGGTTTTTTTTGTCCTTTACGTTCTCCACCAAATATATAATCGTTATTATTATTTCCTGCAATTCTTGATGCAGCTTGTTGTGCTTCTATAGAATCATCAAACGCATCTCCAAATAAATCATTGTATGTAACACCTTTAGAGTTCCATCTTTTAACTTTTGCTGCATCATCACTATTAGTAATAAATTGTGATACCCACGACATAGGACGGCTAAATATATTATCGTAACCTCTAGCATACATTCTTAATTGCTCTTCACCAACAACACGTACTGTCCATGCACCTCTTAATAAAACTAATGGTTTCCAAACATTTGACATGTAGTAATCTGCAAGTTTTGAACTAACCCCTTGAACTGAATTTTTATCGCCAAGTAATTTGTATAATTTACCTGTGTCTAATGCTTCATCTGGTCCTTTAAATAAATCAGGAACCATAGCACGTAATATACCCATACTGTTAAATGCTTTTGTTAAACCAGCAGCATCAGGTAATGGAATGCTTCTGTTTATAAACTGTGTCATAAGTTGTGGTCCTGGAGTCATTGTTGGTTTGCCATCTATAATTGTTGGTACAAAGTTAGTACCAGTTGCTACCTCTTCTCCAGTTACTGCATTAATCCAAAATTTTCTATACTCTGGTAACTCTTCATCAAATATTCTTGTTATAGCTTCTGCGTCTCTACGATTGACACCAGCACTATCTACTAAATCTTCTACAGACCTAGCTAACATATCTTTAGTTATGTCAAACAAAGCTGCTTCATCTCCATCATCTATTCGTATCATTTGATCTAATATTTCTGATTTATCTTTTGTTGTCATAGTTGTCTGGTCCATCCATAATTTTGATTGATTTAGTGTTTGATCCATTTGATCTACATCTAAAAATCTATAAGGTAAGTCAGATGCGTAAGAAGCAAGTATTCTACCTACTCTTGAATTTTCCATCATACTAGCTTTAATAATTTTTCTTGCTCCAAACAATTTTCCTGCACCCTCTAATCCAGGATCTAATCCTCTACCAATTAATGTTTCTGCTAATCCACCTGCTGCTCTTCCTATGGCACCAACTGTTGGTCTTTCCATTCCAAAACTATCTGGACCTCTAAAAGGATTTCCTAGATATTTATCATTTAAAAGACCACGAATAGCTTTCTTTTTATTTTCTAATGGTCTTTTTGATATTTGTATTTTTCTAAAATCTGCTAATATTTCTTTATCACTAATACCAGATAATGTCATAAATCTATGTGTATTGTCGTTAGTTGCTAAAAAGTTTATAAACTCTTCTCCAGCATCATCATTGTCTAAAAAATCATTAACTTGTTTTTTATTAACAAAATTAAACTTACCTGTTTCGTATATTCCTAAAGTTTTTTTCTGTGCTTGTGTAAACTCACCAGAACCTTTTACCCCTTGTATACCTTTCTTTTTTAATGATGCAATTAATTCTTCTGACGGTGCTAACAATCTTTTTGATTTAGTTAAGTGTTTAATACCTAATCCAAAATAGTTTGCAGGATCTAAAAACATTACCTTACCCATATCTATTAGTCCTGATACTGCATTAAAACTTCTACTTCCTGGTTCTAGGACTAAGTTTGCAGTAGCACGACCAAGTGATATAGGCATAGCTACATCTCTACCATCTGATCCTCTAGTTGTTATAGTAAATTGTCCTGATTCTTCTTGTGATCTTTGGTCTATATCAGTTATAGGATCTCCAAGATAATCATTAATTTGTTGTGCTGCTCTATCAGGTGCCATACCTTTTTGCACCATATATTGATATTCTTCATAAAATTTAGAGTTAGGATTTTGTGCATCAAACTCATCACTATCAGGTAAAAACCCCTCGCCTAAATTAACACGTTTACCTTGTCTTAAATTATTGACTGCTTGTCTAACTGTTGATTTACCTGACAATGCGTATGCATCTTGAAATGTTAAATTCTCTGCTTGATCTCCAAATGTAGAAGCTATAAAAGAGTTTATAGGTCTATCTACCCAACTTCTATATGCATCTTCTAATCCAAGTAAACCTAATCTAATTCCTGCTTTAAAACCATTACCTACTTTAGATAATATTCCTCTTTGATTGTGTTCAGCAATACGTGAAGCTACTTCTCCTAATACTTCTGATTCTGGTTTTACTTGCAGTAATGTTAAAGCTGATACTACATCAGGAGAAAAATTTGGATATAACCTTGATATTTGTGTAGCACGTGTAGCATCATTTAGAGTAACACGGTCTCTTGTTTGTTTATATTGATTCTGTCTATTATAAATTTCTTCGTATAAATCTCGCTCTTGAGAGGGATTGTCAAAATAAAATACACCCATTATTTATGGTGCAATATCATCAGGACTTTGTTTATAAGCAGAACCTTGGCTCATCAACAATGACAATAATTCATCAGTTGGAAATATATCTGCCATAGCTCTAATAAGCATCATAGAATCATCTTCTAAGTATGACTGTTTAGGTATACCAGTTTCAGTAACTGGCATGTCTGGATAATTTGTAGGTGCTGTTAAATCAAAATCTTCTACTGGATTTATAGCAACAGGTGCATTATCTGCTGGTAACATTCCACTTGTATTAGATGCTTCTGCTGCAACATTTCCTTGTTGTACTTGATTTACTAATGCCGACTCTGCACCCATAGGTGCTTCACTTAACATTTCTCTTGCATCTGTAGCCGTAACGTTTAGATCAGTTCTTTTTGATAAAGCTCCTGGTCCACTTACTGCACCACCTCTTCTACCTTTATTCCTAGAAGATCCATTCGCCATTGTCATCTCCCTCTTCATCTATAATTGGTTTAAATAATATTAAAAATCCTGGTAAAGGTATGATGTCTGGTTCTTGTCCAAACGCATTTAAATTGTTCATCCATACATCACTTAATGTACTTTTGACCATACTATCAAATTCTACTTCAACATACTCTCTATCCAAGAGGACCTCCTCCACCTGGTAATGGACCTCCTCCGCCTTGTAATGGACCTCCTCCACCTTGTAATAACAATGACCTTATATCTGGTGTAGGTCCTTGTGGCATTGGTGGTTGTCCTGGTATCTGTGCTTGACCTAATTCATCAAGCAATGCTTGTTCATCAGGAGATACTTGTTCCTCTGGTGTGTAAAATTTATCTAATATACTTGACATCTCTGATGGACTCTTTCTTATTTGTACTAATGCCATTGTAGCTTTAGCATCACCTTGTGTCGCTTGAACTTTTAATGTTTCAAACAATACTTGTTCTGCTTCATCTTTAGTAATCCTATTATTTATTTTTTGTAAATTTTCTAATCCATCCATATTTTCTTGTAAAGTTTCTTTATCTATAATTCCTGCTTGCAACAATTGTAAACCAGAAACAATTTTAGTTGGCTCATCAAATCCTGCCATAACACCATATACTCTACGTGTTGCATATTGACCACCTATATCTGTACTTGGTTCATACTGTTCTGAAAAAGCAGCTCCATTTGCATAACCACTAAGTGGTTTCTTTTTATTTTTATTTAAAACTTCATCCATCTCTAAACGTTTAGAATCTATTTCTTCCATTGCTGTTTTTAGTGATAATTGATATTCTCTTACGTTTAAATCAACGGATGACATTAACTCTTGTAAACCTCTACCAGTAACAAATGAATTAGGAGATTGTGCATCATCTGTAACTGGATAACTTGCACCTAATCTTAATTGTCTTTCTAACCTATCTATTTGTTGAAACATTTGATACGGCAAGTTATTAGTTGGTTTTGCAACTTGACTACCTGGAGATAAATAGTTTATAGCAAATCTACCTCTTTTGTAATTTCCTGATTCTATTTCTCCAACAATATTTGTTTCTGTAAATACTGCATCTTCCATAGCTATAATTGATAAAACATTTATTTTTGCCATAGCTGACATAAGTCCTAATACATGATCGTATTGTCCTTGTAGTCTGTCAAAACTAAATCTTTTAGCAATTACAAATCTTGGTCCTGTTTGTAATGGATTAGGTGTAAAATCTAATATTTGTTTAGTAGCTGGTAAATATACATAAGTACCCTCTTCGTTGTAATACTCTATTAACTCTTCACCATCAGAACTATTGTTTTCCCAATTTCTTGAATGAACATCTTTGTACAATCCACCTGTACCACTTACGCCTGTATACGGTGTAGTACCCATATCATACTCTAGTTTTGCTTGTGGATATAATTTTTTAATTACACCAGCAGGAACAACTCTAACAAGAGCTAGTTCATTTGGTTGTTGGTCTGGTCCGTAATAACCAGGAAAGCAATCATAAGGATCTCTTAATTCAGCATGTGGATAAAAATTTCCAAATTGATCTTTTTTGTTTCTTATAATCCATACACAGAATCCATAACCAGGCAACCATCTAGCTGCTTGTGGTAACTGCATGTCAATTTTACTTTTCTTATCATAAGAATGTACAATACGTTCTAGCTTTTCAGATTTCTTTTTAGCTCTTTCGCTATCTTTGTTATTGTATGGATCAACTTTTAAATCTGGAACTCTACCTAGTTTTTGTGCCAGGTGTTCTAATCCTGATTCAATCATATTAGGTATTGGTAAATCTTCATTATAGTTTTCTGAATTAGAACCAAGTAATGCAGCTACACCTTGTGAGCCACCATTAATTATTTTTCTTATTCTACTTCTATATTCCCAATGACCAGTATGTTCGTGTAATCCACGTAAATCGTCCACCCTGTGTGCTAACTGGTCTGATGTTAACGGCATTTATCTATCCCACATTCTTTCGTCATAAGTTGTCATTTTATAATTGCTATATGATGGATTATAGTCATTGTCTACTTCTGATAGTACCAATTTAACGGTCTGGCGTACCCTTTTCATAGGAAACCAACTTGCCATAACTAAGTCTGTTTTACTACTAACCGATTTAGAATTACTTCCGCTAGCACTACTAAAATAAATTAACTGTTGTCTTAGTGTGTTTACTTTACGTTGTGTTAGCGGACTTGCCCATGGTAAGTTTATTTTCTGTTGTTCATACATAGGAACCATGGCAGTAACACCGAATACTGGATCCCATTTGTTTTTATATGTTTGATGTCCCTCTATCCTTACACCATTTGCTCCTGCCCAATTCTTTATTTCTTTATCTTGTCCTATAGCTTTTTGGAATCCGTTTTCTTCTACAATCCAATGTGATAAGAAATATTGTTCATGCCAATCTTTCATAACTTTATGTGCTTTAGATATACCACCGCCTAAGTCATTACGTAAATCTACTAACCATAGTTGTCCAGTTTTTTGATTATATGCCCACAATACAGCAGCTTGATAACCTGTAGATGCTGGATCTAATCCTGCAATCAATGCAGTATGTGGTGGTATGTCTCCTAAGTTCCTGGACCTATCTAAACATCCGTCAATCATTTCTGCACTAAACAATTCCATACCTGCTGGTACAGCTTTATTTAAATACACCATTTCAAATATAGCTCTACCACCTGTAGTTTCTGCTGATGCTAATTGTTCCATTAACCATTTATGAGTACGTTTACCTTTCCATAACATGTGTTCGTCCTGGTCATCTGACTCCTGGTCTAAAGGTATTTCTAAATCGTGCGCACGCTCTACTATTGTTTCCCATGCCTCATTGTTCAGCAATGCGTTATACAGGTCATCTGGATGCTGTCTGGAGCCAATTACGACCATTCCTGTGTGTTCTTCTTTTCTTGACTGCAATGTTGTGGTCCACCAGTTTTTAGTATTTTCTCTAGCACTTGGTTGTACTGTACTACCATGATCTTCAATGTCATCAGATATTATTAAGTCTGCATCCCTGGACAATATCTTTCCGCCTTTACCTACAGCTACTAATGTAGGACTTTTTATACCAGCTACCGTTCTTGTAGCTACAGTAAATTGACTTGTACTCCAAGACTTTCCTGATTTGTTCATAGGTCTAAATCCCTCGTATGATGCAAAGTCTTGTATAAGTTCTTCATTATTTTCTAAATGGTCCAATACAGCACCTACTGCATTCTTAGCTATATCCTCATTACCTCCAACCCACATTATTCTCATGTTTGGATTTTTACATATCATGTATACGCAGAAGTGTGTTAACAAATCTGTTTTGCCATGACGTGGCGGAGACAGTACCATAAGTCTCTTTCCATTTTCTATTGCATCTAATATTGCTGCTATCCATCTTTTTTGGAAACCTGGTGTCTCATACGGTACACCTTGCTCTGTCAAAAAATATTTGTCCCTGAAAGCTACAAAGTCATCTAGCTTGACAGCACTATCCCCCCCATTTTTTTGTAAGGACTCGTGATTTTCTCTTAGTGCTTCGTCTTTTATCCATGCAGACAATGATCTAGTTACAGTAGCTAATGAGCATCCTAGTATGTCAGCTATCTCTTGTTTAGTCTTAGTACCATTCAAAAGGTCGTCAAAAAAATTTTTTTTCTCCATAATGGCATAGTAATTACCTCTACGCTTCTGTATATTTGTATCTACCACTTTCTCTACGTGGTACGTGTCGGTTGTCTTACTAGCCCTGTATGCTCTCTTTTTGATTCTATTAGCACACTTGTCTGAACAATATTTTCTCCTACCATCTGGTAAAATGCGATTGCAGTCGTTAGCTACACAAAACTTGTTTTTCTCTTGTTTTGATTTACTCATCTGTTATAGTGTATCATACAAATACTTTGATTTAGATGGTTAAAGCAACCTAACATGTGTACAAGTAAGTGAGATCGAGACTCAGAAAGTTCCGAATCGGTAGTACGATAAACTAGTAAGGCAAACGGAATACTCAAGGCACCTGACTAAATCCTTGTCAATAGCTCTTTTTTTTATAGCTCGCTACGACTTCAATGGCGGTAGTCCTTACTAGCACTCCTAGTCCTATGTATTTGTCCTGTACTAGCAAGAACTGACCTACTTACATTATAACAGACTAATTACTGACTATAAAAAACATACTAGATATAGTGTATATTTCTGTAAATACTACATGTAGTGTACACTATATATGGTATACTGTCTACTGGGGATGATTGGTAAGTAAAGCTAACAATCAAATAATAGATTGCCTTTGTACACAGTAGCTTTAAACCTAGGTTCGACTCCTAGCATCTCCACTATATATAGTAGGTCTATACGAAATACCTAGTTACCACCTATACTTTTGGTGATTCATATACATTTACGCGAACGCCAGATTTAAGTGTGGGGGTTGTTAAATTATGCTCCAGAATTTGTAGGTTTTTGAAAGAGTCCTGAAGCTGATGGATCTATATGAATCGATTTGTCTACTCCATAACGGTACACGCACGCACG
>Ga0208667_1000076_pt1 | contig 41871 bp, 63 predicted proteins | sample 11BtaG_FD_184085 | JGI IMG/M metagenome (GOLD analysis project Ga0208667, IMG submission 184085) | Marine viral communities from the Subarctic Pacific Ocean - 11B_ETSP_OMZ_AT15265_CsCl metaG (SPAdes) (version 2) | ecosystem: Environmental > Aquatic > Marine > Oceanic | place: Pacific Ocean... | reverse complement strand
CACTCGTAAAGCATTGATCGTTTATCTTGTATACTCAGTTCGTCATCGTTGAGCATCTTGTCGCTGTATTCGTATAGTCTTTGCAGGTTCATAATCTTTCCTTGGTAGTTGTTAGTTTTAAGTTTCGGAAATCTGGTTGCTTAGTAATTGCGGAAAAATCTGACCATAGCAACTTTCGCGCGTAATCGGGAATTTGGGAATGCTCTGCGATTCTTCCATAGCTTTGTAAGCTGATCTTCATGCTTCTTCACCTTGCTTGCGCGGAATTCTGATTTTGTCTTTGTTTTCATAATGTAGTTTTTGTTTTGCCCTGCACTCACAGGGCTTGGAAGTAGTTGGTTGGTTGATCCCTCCCGTTCGAATTATTGCTACTTGATATCGTCAATCATGTTCAGCACAGTCTTAAACACCTCTGGGGCATTATTCTTAAGTCGCTCTAGAACATTCATGGCGATATCTATCTCGCCAATACGAACATCCTCATCTTGAGGACTTCGTTTAATTTGATGCATTCGTTCGTGTAGTAGTTTTTCTTTCATAATATAGTTGGTTTCCTTACCTTTCTAAATATATTATATAATAAAAACCACAGTTTGTAAACAACAAAATGCACAAAAAATACACTTTTTTCATAAGTGGTTGGTTTACAATAGGTTATGATTGCACTTTTTTTCATCTTTTTTTGCCTTTTTTCATAAGTGGTTGGTTCTAAGGTACTTATGTAACCTTTTGGTTTTCAATCACTTATGCGTTTTTTGAAAAAGCCGAATTTTGAAATGCATTTTCCGTGTGTAACTAATTGGTTTTAAGGGACTTATGAAATTTGAATATGTGTAAGTGGTTGGTTCTAAGGGACTTATGACCTAACACCATTATCTAAGTTCGTTTTTAAACAACCTCCATCGATCACTATCTATACTTTTTTTGCCATTATCAATTTCTGTAAGCATATCTTGAACTTCTTCAAAACTATTATAGATGTACTTATGCGGGATCATTCCCATGATCCATAGAGGGGTATTTTGTTTACCTCCTTCAACCACAATAAACGTGGGACGTTTCATTTTTACTGCTACAACCAATTCTTCAATTGTGCCAAATGTAGGGACATTCGGATCAATGTGTGCAATAATAAAATCTGAACGATCAACCATACTTAAATCAAATGCGCGAACCTTTTTAAAGTGATCAGCGACTTGCGAATATTCTCCTTTTTTCATCAGTGCGCCTAAGCGAGAATGTGTAGATTCATCTTCTTCTGGCGCATTGATGAATGGTTTTTTATATGGATCAAAAACGGTTATTCCTTTATTTTTGAGAAAAGGTGTCATAGTTTCTCTCCAACCACGCCCATCGGCATATTCCATTGGACCTATCAAATAAGTTTTAGTTTTTCTTAGTATATTCATCTTATTTGTTGATTTGATCATAGTAGTAATCAATTTCGTCTCTTAAACGTTTTTCCCAATTACCTTCTACAATAGATTCCCTAAAGATAATAGGTGTTGGATCATTATCAACAACCATGATTGTGATTAGATCGTCAATTTCTATGCCGGTGTGTTCTTTGAACATTAAGGCATAGGCACACTCTTGCATAAAATAAGAACTAATCTCGCTTGCGTCCTTTACTCTGTTTGAGGTTTTGAAATCAATAATCGCAGGTTTATTATCAAATTCAGCAATGCAATCAACCCTTCCAGCGATTTTAAGATCATCTGAATAAAGCTTACACTCTTGCATATAGATTTTATTAATACGCGTATCGATAACATTTTTAAGTGTTTTCCAGCCGAATTGTATGTGCGGCATTTTGTCATTTTCTGTGCGAATAAAATCCTTTTCGTTATTGATATATCTTTCTGATATATTGTGTATTGCAGTTCCACGTGTAAGAGCATGACGAGTAATCCTATTTGCCTCATCTTCTCCAATTGATTTTCTCCACTCTGCCCATTTCCATCGATCACGATAACCTAACACTGTCGTGACAGAAGGATACTTTTTACCTTTTGGCGTGATGTACTTACGTCCACTCTTTGCGGTTTCGTCAGTAAGATCTCCATATCCCAATTCAATATCCATATGTTCAAACTTCATAATTTTGTATTTTTTTAAATGTTTTTTCTAACAATTTATGTTCATCTGTCGCGTTTTCGAAGACAACAGTTTTAACAGTAAACGTATGGGATCCACGGCAGATATTATCAATGTAGACTTTATCATCTTCAACGTAATAATCTTTATTCCAAGATAGAGCTTTTTCCAATAACTGTCTGGTTATTTTCTTTTGCTCCTTTAAATCAATTTCAATTTCCTTTTCAACTTTTACTTTTACTAACATAATATAATAAATCTGTGCTAAATATCAATGGTGTTTTCTTTACCTGATGCTTTTTTAATACCTTTAAGAACGTCTGCCCACTCAGAACCAGCTCTACGTAATGTTGAATGAGCACCTTGGTATGACAATGCTGGAGAACTTACTTGTCGTTTTACACCCAACTCTTTACAATGTGGACATGGCATTTCAGTAGGCTCATCGCGGTTGTTAATCGTATTTGTTGCTTCCCACTTTTCGCTGCATTTAGTGCAATAATATTCGTAGATCATTTATTTAAACCAGTTTGGAGTTTCACGTTTTGACCATACCATTGAAAAACGTTTTTGTTTTGTTTTATAAAACTTTCGATAAGAACCCACGATATCGTCATGATTGATGCATTCTGGATTTGAACCCATTGCCAAAGCAAACGGTGTCATGCTTTTCTTTTCGATATTGTTTGGTAGTTCTTTTAAAGCAGTTAGAAGCTTTTTCTGTGTTGCATGGATTTTGCCATAACGATGAGTATATTCTGCACAAAGATTTTTGAAAAGATCATAGTGCCATTTGTAATTCGAATCAGACTCCATTGTCCACACAGTACATGGGTGACCCATATGAACTGCTTTATACAAAACATCTTCGCGGCTATCAGGTAGTTCCCAATACTTAGACATGGTTTTACCTGTTGATGATGGCCGACGAGTTTCGTCACCATCGAGCATGCGATGAGCGGTTGAAAGCATTTGACCTGATTCGATAATCATTTTTACCACATGCTTATCGCAATGCAATTCAGCAGAAGTTTTAGCGCTTTTATCTAGAACAAATATATTCATAGCTATATTATACCATACTTACGTGTTGTTGTACACTACAAAATTTCAGGAAAACATGCTTCTACAAGACTTTTTGTGATTTTAGAATATTTTTTATTCTTTACAGTCGTTATAGTTCCATCCTTTGCAGCACACAATATAAGAGCATCATCTTTCGTAAGTTGCTCAAGAATGCCAATAAATATCTTTTCCTTTTTGACCCGAGGAATATTGTTATTTTTGATACAAGCTCCAATGGGTTTAAACACATTCGAGAGAGCTGCAGGTTCACGACCTTCTGGACAAGATTCGAACGGTGGTTTACCATAAGGCAAATCTAATTCAATGCTATCGTTATAGCACAGCTGCAAAACACTTTTTAACTGTTTAAATGCGTTATCCTTAAGATACTTAATGCGGTCACTGCGCTCCTTAAGTTTACATGTTTCTTCTAGTACTTCGTGTATATATTTCATCTTATTGTTTATTTATTTGGAAAGAAATCCCTTACTGAATTGATAAGCAGATTGCAACGCTTTTCAATGAGATAATTGAGAAATCCTGATTTATGAATTTCTTTAGTTTTAATTTGAGAATCGTAATTGCTTTGAATAGATTCTGCAATATCTTTAGGGATGTAATCTAAATCAATCACCGTTTTATTTCTACAGTAGTTTCTGTATGTGTCTTCTCCCATAGATTTTCGTAATTCAGATTCTACTAAATCTGAATCATTACGGTTATTGGACAAGCATGTGTCATACCATTCTGTGATTTTTTTAGCACGCATTGGTTTTTGACGACTACCATCGACGAATGTTTCATCACCACTCAAAATGTTAGGTACACCATCACTGACATCACCACGGCAAACATGTTCAAATTTGTAGAAGTGAGGATCTTCAACCTTAGCAAAAGACTTCTTCATTGGACTAAATTGCTTAACATTTGAATAGCGCTGAAGCTGTAGAAAATCTTTATCAGATGAAACAATCATAACTGGTTCGTGTTTACCGAACTCTTGTGTGCTTTCAGTAAGAGTCGCGATAATATCGTCAGCCTCAGCACGATCTGAGTAAATGACTGGGTAGTGTGTAAATTCGTGCAATTCATCTCGCACGGTATTTATTAAAGTGAAAAGGCGATTCCAATCTAAATCTGATTCTTTTCTAGCTGTTTTTCGTTTAGCTTTATAGTTAGAGAATACCTCTTTACGCCAAGACGAACTATCGCATGCAATTACTAATTCGCCGTATTCATCACGGAATTTTGTGTTGTAACGGCGGAGCGTGTTGAGAATCATGTGCCTAATAAGGCTTTCTTCTATTTCGTCTGGCCTGTCTTGCGAAAATATTGCAGCGATGGCAATTCCTGAGTAGTCGACAATTATCATAATTTAGTAGTGTTATTGTTTAATCTAAGTAGATTATACACTATAATGTACCGTTTGTACATAACAAAATGCTGTTATTTTTTCTTATTAGACTTTAAACTAGGATAAGAAATGTTTTTTAAATGACTTCCATGGATTTTTCCACCAACGAAACGATTATAGAATTTGTCTGGCTGCAAAAGAACGTGACGAGACATTTGTTCGTGCATTTCAAAGTAACTCATTTCACCAAGAGATTGGCATAATCGTATAATCTTTCTTTTAAACCTTTTTGGTGTAGATGCTTCGAGAAGATCTTTTACCTTTTGACTAGAACCGTAATAATCTTTCCAGTCAGATTCTTTAATTTCTTTTCTTTTCCGCTTTTTACCTTTTAACGGTGGTTTTCTAATAGTTTTCCAAAAGCGCTTTTTTCCGATATAAATCATATCGGTTTCTACATCGTAAATTTCATAAACAAAACCTACGTGGTCTTGTATTTGATCGCTAGTGAAAACTGAATTTTTATAACTCCACATAGAGTTATTTATCTATCCACTCTTTAAACGAAATGAGCTTTCTCGATGAGATAATTTCAAAGAATGTTTTTGATTCTGGACCACTCAATCGGTTATAATCAAATCTGACTGATGAATAGATCGGGCGATAATGAAGAGTTTTCTCCTTTGGAACAATAAGTAATTGACCTGTCGTCACCATGTCACCTTTCTTAACATTACCAACTCGCATAGGATTCATGAAAACATCACCGTCTGGCGTCTTCGCTAAAAGATCGATTAATTCTCCAGGATCATCGAAGTTGCTTGATATCGCGTCTTGAGTGTACTGTAAGCGTTTTTCACTACTTTTGCGGGATTTTATTAATCTTTCGTCCGTTGGGTTTTTATGATAACCTAGTTGCGGCATTAAGATTCCATGGTTGGTTCTGCATGAATACTCGTTTTCTGTAGGAGAAAGTTTCTTTATTTTATGATAATACTCGCGAGGGGTTTGTGTGTCTACGTTGTCCTTTCTAACAGTAAACCCACCTTCTAAAATAAAACAATCTTTATCGTTAAAAACGTATGTGGCTCCTGCTAAATTTTTACTAACAAGAACGTTTAAAGCTTCTTTAGGCGTCTTACATAGAAGTGCTGCGCGTATTGCCTTTCCATCAGGTGAATAATAACCACTACTATTTCTTTTTTTATTTCTAACATTAATAATCTTATCACCTTCTTTTTCATCACTTTTTACAGAAAAAGAAGCAGAAATAATAGAAACACCATACTCATTAATACCTTCACTCCATCGACTAAGCTTATCATCAATATACAATCGCTGAACACCATGGCGGTTCGATTGAACAACTTCAACATCAGTCTTATAATTGCGATCGCGATTTTTAGCGCCTATCCAACCATAATCTTTTGTATATTTTACTGCGACTACACACATATCAATATTAGTAGTATCTATTTATATAATTACAATATTTAATCGAAATTATCATCATCAACTTCCACATGACGTGAGCCACAGAATGGGCAATAGTCAGGAACGAAATAATTGTCGTTATAAATGTCGTCTTCATCTTCAATCCATTCTACAATGTAGTTGGTTTTACAAGTTTGGCATGTTATACTTTCTTTCATCATGATTCACAGGAGCTACACGTTAAAATTGTTCTTGCTAACTCTTGGCTTGGGTTTGCGCTACGTTGATAATAGAAACTTTTAAGACCTTGTTCCCAACCAAATATTAGCAATGAGTTTATTTCTTTCACTGATGTTTTTGGTGGAATCATTAAATTCAAAGATTGTCCTTGGTCAATATACCTTTGTCTTTGAGCTGCTTGTATTACAATTTCTTTTTGTGAAATTTCACCAAAGGTCTTAAATATTTCTTTTTCTTCTAGTGTTAAAAAATCTAAATGTTGAACTGATCCGCCTTTAATAAGAATTGATTTCCACACACTTGTCGTGTTCTTTTTGTGTGCGACCAATACTTCTTGAAGATACGGGTTTTTGTACGTAAATTTACCTTTTGCTAAATTTTTAACAAAATAGTTGCTATTTAAAGGTTCGACTGAAGGAGATACTTGGCCTAATATGAATGAACTGCTTGTTGTTGGCGCAATGGCCATTGTTGTTGCATTTCTACGCCCATAACCTTTAAGCAGCTCTGGCTCACCTAGACTTAGACTTAATTCTTTACTCGCTGAATGTGTGCGTTCTTGTATAATTTTAAATATTTCGTTATTTAGAAATTTTGCTTCCATACTTTCAAATGGCACCATACTTTGTTGCAAAAGCGAATGCCATCCTAAAACTCCAACACCAATAGCACGTTGTCTTTTAGCAAAATTGTGAGAGCTCTTCATGAAAGGCATATCTTTTGTTTTATGAATATATTCTTCCATGACAGCATCTAAAAAGTGTGTTAGCACTTCAATCGCATCAGTATCTTTTATTTTATCCCAATGGATTAGGTTTAAAGAAGAAAGACAACACACAAATGATTCATCATTATCAGATGAAAGAGCAATTTCAGCACATAAATTAGAGCAATGTATTTTCTTATTCTTGTCCTTATAGACCTCAGGTGCTTTTTCGTTTGCGTTATCAGAAAAGAAAATGTATGGATACCCACTTTCTGATCGTTTTTTAAGAACGTGTGCCCAAACATTACGCTTATCGCTATCACCATCAATCATCCCTTGCATCCAATCGTTCGAAACAGTAATACCAAAAGACATTTCTTGAATAGCATGGCCTTCGCCTCGTATTCTTAAGAATTCCAAAATGTCTGGGTGATCAACCGGTAAGTACGCAGCGAAGCTACCTCTTCTCACTCCTCCTTGTGAAACAATGGATGCTGTTTTATCGTACATCTCCATAAAATGCACTGGGCCGAATGATGTATTCCCATCACTAATTTTAGAACCTCTTCCTCTAACGTCACCGAAAAAGCCAGAAGTGCCTGCTGCATTTTTGCACTGCATTCCTACTTCTGCATTCTTATACAATATGGATTCCATCGTATCATCAATGTAAACACCATTGCATGATATAGGAAGGCCACGTTTTCTTCCAAAGTTTGCCCAAACTGGACTTGCTAAGGAGTAAAAACCTTTTGCCATATAATGCTCAAACTTTTCGGCAAATCCATCGATTTTTAAATATTTTTCTGCGGCTGCAGAAATATCTTTAATGCGTTGAATAGGTGTTTCATTTGGGAGTAAGTAGTCCTTTTTTAGGAATTTCTGTGAGTCTTCGTTTAGCCAATAATAATTCATAATTTTAAAAGAGTGAGTCTGCATTGAACGTCTGTGATTTTTTACTATATTCAACAGGTCGAGAGTGAAAGAAATCTGTAGCATTATTACCTAACAACTCTTCTTCAAACCATGTCGTAGATTCAAGTAAATCCGCATCAACATCAAAGAGTACGGGAAATCCAATTCCTTGTAAAGATTCGTTAATTCTATTCTTAATAAATTCTTTAAGAATGCCAGCGTTCAATCCTTCAGCATCAATACCATTAACCATCCAATCAACAAGTTTAGATTCAGCCTTAAACGCTTGTTCGGCTTCATGGAGAATGCGATCTTCGAGTTCTTTATCAAATAACTCTGGGTGCTCTTCACGGATAGTGTTAATGATTTTCATCCCTGCAAGGGCATGGAGCATTTCTTCGTTTCGAGTATATTTGACTTGCTGATCTGTATCTTTTAAGACGTTTTTGTGACGAGCAAACCAATTTATGGTATAGAACTGTGAGAAAAGACTTACGTTTTCAACGAAAAGAGTGAATAGAATAAGCGCATAAACGTATTGCTTTTGACTATTCTTGTAGAATTTGTGCGTGTATTTTTTAAGATAATTTACACGACCTTGAATAAAATCGAGTTCAAGGTTTTTTTCAAAAACATCTTCAAGACCTAACACCTCAAGCAATCTTTCATAAGCATTATTATGAATAACTTCCACATTTCCCATCGCAATACCTAAATCATTTAACGATGGGTGCGGTAAATTATCGCCAAGCTTAACCCAAAATGTTTTAACAGCCACTTCAATTTGTCCAATAGCTGATAGAGTTCTTACGATAATTTCTTTTTCTTGATCTGTGAGGTTAACTGAAAAATCATGAACGTCAGACGAAAAGGAAAATTCCTTATCAGTCCAGAAACCATTATATATAGCTTCAATAAATTCGTCGGTCCATGGGTAGTTGTTAGGTTTGCGTGATACTTGTTCTGTAAATATAGACATTTAGCTTTAATTTTTATAGTGTTGTGATGGGTGCGGATTTGCTCTTCATGGTATTAATTATACCACAAATAACGAATAAGTAAATTACAAAAATTACTTATTTTGCTTTGTACAAAGCACGTAAAGCACCGTTTTCGGAATTGCGGAGAACAATCACCGATTCCTTACAACGATTATAATAGCTAACTATATTTTTTTCATCCTCATTGATGTATTTAGACCAGCGCTCATATTTTGTGCGGCCGGGCTGAAATCGCGCGAATGTTTCTGGTGAAACATCGAAAATTCTATATTTGCGCTTCTCAGTGGATCCTAATGGTTTATCTGCTATTGCAATTGCAGATGTAGTCGTAGTTTCTTTTTTCATCGAGAAATATCTTCTTGGGTGATAAAAATAATTTGCTGTGTTTTAACATGCTTTGCTTCGAACACCACGTGGCCCAGTATTGAACCATGTGGTGTGCTTTCCGTGATGTTAACCATAGAACCTTTTAATGCTAATATTTCTCCGGTTTTTGGTAATGCAATGTCACGGACAAGTGCATATTTTCCTTTTTCTATTTCTCGATCTTCGTTTATATACCATTCGTTAATTTCTGGTTTATAGGACGATAGATTTATATCATACGCTTTATCAAGAATCTTTATTAGTTTTTTATCACTAATTCCTGTATGTTCTTTGATAAGATAGAGTGCTGCGGCGTATTTCGCAACTGTGGTTTTTCCGAGTGGTATTTTTCCTAACAATTTTCGGATGTTAAATACCAATCTGTGAAAGACTGTGTAGGATGACTTTTCTTTAGATGTTTCTGGTTTTTTTAATTTTACACCATCATCACCTAGAATTCCTTGTTTGTAAGCGTCTGTTTTTTCCCATGGCATTGTCAATAGGCGCAAAAAGCGTAATGCATAAAAAAAGTCTGGTCCTCTAAGTAATCCCATGTTTAAATTTTGTTAAGTGTTTTTGCGATATTCAAGTCAACGTTTATATCTTTATATTGTGTTTGTGGTATATAGTTTAAGAAAACTAAGAATGTTTTAAGAACTGGCCAAAGGTCTTCATCTATTCTATAGAATAGCATACGAGTTGCGGCCTGTAATTGGAAAACATTATATATAGTAATGATGTGGTTTAACACAAGTCTTTCTTGTATTTTACCAGAATCTCTATAACGTCTTAATAATCTTATTATGTATTTGAACTTAGCGATGTCATCATAAAAATCTTCTGCATCTATACACGAAGGGTTTTCGTAATATTTAGCTGCAAATAATTCAAAGTTTTCACTGTTCAATTCATCAAACAACTTCATAAAGTTATTTATATAAAGAATTTGATATAATTATAATCTGGTCAACTGTCTTGTTAATTCTAATAATCGTATTTGCCTTCAATTAACGTGTGGTGAAATTATATTTTCCACCCAAATTCACTGAAGTCGCGTTCGATTTCTTCCCAAACCTGCGTGATATTGTCAATACCCTTTTCCATCTCTTTAAAGTCTGCATCGTACTTTCCTTCAAGTAATTTATTGACACCCTTATTCAAGTTTGATCCAACTTTAAGGGATTTCTCAAGGCTATGAATTTGTTTTGCCGCTGTTTTTATACCTTGGCTTAGTGTAGCTTCTTCAAGATCAGCTGATTCTTTAAAATCGACTGAATTCTGTTGATCATACACTACTGCATCTTCCCATTTTGCTGAAGCAGCAGTTATGTAATCAACTATGATCTTAAAGTCATTATCGTAATTGCCTTCAAGCTCTTTATTGACTAGCCTGTTTAAGTTGCCTTTAGGTCGCAGTGCAATTTCAAGAGAGTCGAGCATGTTGGTGATTTTATCAATCTTTTTTGATGCTAGCGACTCTTCAAGATCAACTGATTCTTCAAGACCACGTTTTTTAGCTTCCTTTTCAGCTCGCTTAACATCATCCTTAAATCCACTCCATGGGTTACCTGTATGCTTTTTGAATACTTTAAGCCAACCCTTAAGCTGATCGTCATTAACTTTGCTAAAATCAATTGCTTCTTCAAGATCGACTGAAGTTGATTCACCGAGGATTTTCTTAGCTACATCTACATCCATTTCAGTTGGATATGTTTTACCATCAAATTTAAAGTCTTTATCGCCAGCCACTGCAGCCTTTGCCGCCGCCTTCGTAAATTCGTTAGCTTCATCGATGTCTTTTTCTGTAAGAGGCTCTGAACCTCTTCGTTTATTTACGTCGATAGAATGCAGATCAACGAAGTCTGAATTGTTTTCAAATACTTGTTCCACAGCTTGTGCTATGGACATTGTGATTTTGTCATGTGATTTCATATTTCTATTTATATATTTTCTTATTTCTGTGTGTCTTTTAGTTGCTTTAATCTATCGGCTTCCGCCTGCTTAAGTTGTTTAATAAGTTTTCTTGCTATTTTTTTAATTGCACCCTTTTTCTTTTCAAGTTTTTTCTCTATTACAGCCTTTTGTGAAAAGGACAAATCAGCGTAATTCATTCCGTCTGGTGTAAACTTTTTACGGAGTACATCCTTTGCTTTCTTTTCAGCGCGTTTTTTTATTGTTTCAGACGAAGCCTTTTTCTTCATCGCAAGCTTACGTTTTAATTTGAGCTTGGGCGCTAACCTTTTCATTAACCTACTTCTAGCTATTCTCTGAGAAGGCGTTAATGGTTTCTCTGTTAGGTAAAATTCTTTAAATGTTTTATTTCTCATTTTTACTCCTTTATTATCCATGCAAGAATACCACATATCGCAGTAATTATGCCTGAGATGAATGTCCAAACAATTGATCTTATAGTTCTTATTGTCGTTGTGTTATCTGCTTGCACTTGTTCAAGATTGCGGATTCTTTCATCGTATTCCACCATTCTTTTTAAAGTGATTCGTGTAGTTTCATCGAGATTACTTATCTTCTCTTCTGCACGAGCTAACGCAATGACTGCTTCTGCCATTTTGTCAATCTTCTCTTCAATTCGGTCTAATCTTGTTTTTTCGGAATTATTCATTTTTTTGCACACATTAATTTTTAAGCACCAAATTCGTGACCAGCTACACGTTTCATCTGTTTACTATATTCTTTAAAGTCTGGTTTTTCTCTGTAAAGTTTAATTGAAATCTCATCACGTTCCTTACCTTTTATTCTCCACTTATAACCTTTTTCTAAGTGTTTAGGATCTGTCGTTTTAACCACACGTCGTTTAAATCCATCCTCCCACGTTTCACCTTTATATTTACCTTCTCCTTCATCAATTGAAGTTGTTTTATTAATAGATTCTTTTTTACCTTTATGTTTTGCCCATAAATCTTTATCTGTTGTAGTACGAGTCTTACCACCAGTGATAAATGAATTAACACGTGCAAAAGCCCATTGGTGTGGAGTTGCACCAGGACGGTGACCGGTTTTCCATGCAGCCATTCCTCTATCAAAAACCTTTTTCAAAATACCATAAGCAATACCGGACTCTTTTGACTTTTTCTCAAGACCTTTTATACTTTTTTCCTCTAATGGAGTATCTTTCTTATACGCTTTAACGAGTTTATCAGTTCCTTGTTCTAGTTCTTCGTCTTTACTAAACTTTTTATGGTACGCAAGTGTGTGTTTAGAAACCTTTGTTTTAGCTCTTGCATCACCTGGTGCAGGCTTATAAGCTTTTGGATTATTATCAGACATTTTCGCCTGTTTATTAAACTGAGCTTGTCTTTTGTCCTTCGTTGATTTAGCAAGACCTTTACCATAAGTTGGGTTTATCTTTTCAACAAAATGTTTTTTACCATTTGTGTCAACAACATAGTTCGATTTACGAGAAGAAATAATGATTGTTTCACCTGACTCAGTGATAGCAGATTCTCCAATATTGAATATTTCGCCTGAAACATACTTTTCTCTTTTCTCTGACAGCGTTGGTAATTGGATATGCTTGCGGAACGAGGTGGCTTCTTTTAGACCCATTCTTTTACGAAGAAGATTAAACAGTGTCATGTCTTCACCATATTCTTTTGGCAATCCTTCAGTAAACGATTTAAAATCTCCTTCAACCGCTGCTGCACGCATTTTTGATGCACTCATACCACTCACGCCAGTCGCGTCTGGATCTCTTTCTCCGGCAGAAATAATTTCTATACCATCTTTAAAGTTATAATATCCATGACGGCCTTTTATGGCGTTATAATTCTTAAGGAGTTTTTGAAATTCTTTTATGCGGTCAGAGCCAACGACCATTGTTAGTTTTGTAAAACCTTGATCGTGTAAAATGGAAGCAATGTGCAATGCGGTTTTTGCGTTCTTATCTTCAATAATGTTTCTTCCGTGCTTTGGAAACATTTTACGCATAACCCGAATTTTCTCTTTATACTTAAGAGGATTCTTTTTAGAATCATTCGATTGCGAAGCATATATGCGATACTGATTTCCAATAGCTGCAGCAGCTACCTTAGTTATAAGCTTACCGTGACCAACAGTAGGAGGATTAAATCTTCCAAACGTAAAAACTACTGCGTTTACGCTGTCTTCATTAAACTGCTTAAATCCTTTAATATCGTTTATTTTTTTCATCGTTCCCAACCCCTCAATAAGGCGTTTGCGCTTTAATTTCCAGACCTATTAGAATAGGCTTTCCATGCTTGCATAAGATGCTTGGCTGCATTCGCAAATGCTGGATCTTCGATCTCTTCTGAATCACTTTTAGTTTTTAATGCTAAACGATAGAGTAGATCTTCGTAAGTGGACGCGTCGAAGTATTCAATTTCTTTATCCATTATTTTAGTAACATCTGCATGTGGCCGAGGTTTACTAGCTTCATTTACCACATACATTGCCTTTACGGTCTCTATTAGGTCGTCTTCTTTTGGTGTATTCATATTTTGTTTTTGTTTGCTATTTATTTTTTTTTATCTTTCCCAACCTTTGATTACATCAGGTGAAAAGTTATTCGTAGAAAACTCTAATCTATCAACTAACTTAACGGCGCCAGATTTACTCTTGTCTATTGCTACAAATCCTTCTGAACCAGTCACTTTAAAACCGGTACGAGTTCTTACGAAAGTATCAATTTCCTTTAGTCTATCAAGTTTATTTATAATGATCAATTTAGCATCAACGATCGCGTTCATAAGTTGAAACATCATATCTAGATTCTTGCGATTTTCTTTTGAGAAAAACCTCATTTCCTCTTCCTGACGTTGAAGAACATTTAGTTTGCCTTTTTCACTTTTGCGCTTATCATATTCTTTTTTGTACTTTTCATTAAACCATGCTATCAAATCGTTAACATGCTTTGCTGTGCTTTGAATTCGTGTACCTTTACGGACTAATGTGTTATTAAAGGTTTCGATCTTTATAGCAAGGGCGGGTGTTTTTTCAAGTTCAACAAGTGTTGTTGACTTAATTTTCTGGAATATTTTACCAGCTTTCGAAAGTTGCTCAGTTACCTCATCACTATCAGATTTTGTAAATGTTGCTGTACCTGATAAGTCTTGTAAATCAGCGTCTTGATACCATACACTTGGTTTTTTCTTCAATCCTTTTATATTTACACCAAAAGATGCTTTCATTGTTTCAAAGCTTTTACCTTTATATGTAGTATGCCATACTACTCCAAGATTTGCGGATGTGATACTCTTCGCTAATTTAGAATTGGCTGGTACTGCATAAACAATTGTGTTAGGCTGAAAGGTAATATATTTCTCGCTATCAATCGTCTCAGTGTTAAGGTCACCTTTAGTAAACATGATATCGCCCTGAATAACATCTTTAATACCTAGATCTTTTAACTCATTAAAAGCGATAACTAATTTCTCTGCTAGATCACCAGATGTATCAGCTCTTACATCAGCTTCTGATTTGTATACTTTGGGCTCTTTATTGAAAATACCTTTTTTAGCAACAAAGAATTTGCCGTCTAATGGATCAATACCTGCAAAAACAGCAGGTGCACCATCCCATTTAACCGTAACGTTTGTCGCAGAATTAGTGTTTCCTGATAACATATCTCTCAAAGATCGTAATGCGAGGATAGCTTCTCTTGCCCCTTTAACACCGCCATAGATAACTCTATCTTCAATGTGTGTCATATGAGTATTCTTGCCATCCTTTGACGCTTCACTAATATATGTTTTAAAGGTTTTGAATTTAGGTTCTTCAATTTCTATCACCAAATTATTAGATCCAGCTTTGTAAATTCTATGGTATTCCATTTTAGGAATATTCAAAACGTCACCTTCTTCTAATTCATAAGGTACGCCATTATCCATCTGAAACATCCAGCCCTTTCCTTCAAGAACAGTTACAACACGGTCGGCTTTATCTCTATGCCAAACGAGTTCATCTGAATTTGTAGTCGACTCGAATGTTCTAACTTTATATCTACCTTGTATTTTATCTGTATATGGTTTATTCATATTATATGTTACGTTGTGTTCCCATTACCAAAAAAAGTTTCCACCACCTTTTAAACCAAGCTGATCTGCATACCGTGGAAGATTGCAAGACCAATATCCGGGTTTTGTTTTATCTTTTTTCGCTGCGCAGTTGTGTCGAGCTGCAAACGATTTACGGGCAGCAGGGTCGTTAATTTTTGCTTTAAGACCTGAAGTATCTCCAAACTGTACTTTAATTATATTACCTTTATCGTTTTTGACGTAAACAAAATATTTCTTTTTACCTCCACGTTTTGGTTCGTTTAATTCAACTTCCCTACCTTTATATTCTGCTTCAATCAAGGGATGATCTAAGGGTACCTCTTCACCTTCGAACATCGCAAGTTCACCAATGTCTGTTGACATAAGGTATTCATCAAACTTGCAAAGCTGCAACGACTCTTTCAGTACGCGGGCTTTACAAAATAGTTTGTAATAGTTTTCACTATGTGGGCGAAATATATTCTGGGCTAACGGTATATCGTTATTCCTGTGAAATGTCAGTGCTGCTTCAAGTATACTCATTATTTTTCCTTTAAGATTATATATGCGCTTGAGTCCGAGGTCGAGCTGCCAGCGTAATTGATAAGTTGTGTGATAAACTTATTAGCTTTAATGCCGCCCTTTGAAATAAGATCAATTACGTATAATCCACCTAGTTTGCCGTGAATCCACACTGCAGAATTTTTGCCTAGACCATTAAGCTTTTCTATCACTTCATCTTCTGATATTTTTTTATCCACCACTTGAAGTAGTTTAGTGAAATTCTTAATTGCTTTTTTATCTCCTTTAGCAATTAGTTGAGCTTCCTTTTTGATCGACGAATTCTTAGGAAGTTGTCTTCTATAAATTCGTTTTGCAGCATCAGACATAACACCCCAAGATGCACCCCCACCTCGAGCACCTTTACCTTTAATCTCAACCTTATGAGATCCAAACGCAGAATTAGGACGAATATCGAGTTGACCAGACTTATGAGTAATGTAATTCGCTTTAGTTGTATACCACTCACCGCGCACGATCGCTTTGATGTGTCCCGCTGAGTACATATAATCTTCAGTTTCAGGCGGGCGTTGAACATTCTTTTCAACACCTTTAACAGCTTTTGACACTTTCTTTAGAGAAATTCCAACCAGTCGCTTTTGGAGATATAAGTCAAGAATATCGTCGTTCAAATCTTCAACTGTTGCAGTGTTGAGTTCGTTAAATTTAAAGTCGGTGTCTACAACCCAGATATCGCCGGGATTCCACTTATCATCCGGGAGTGGTCGAAAGTCGTTATTCTTAAATGCTGTGTTTTTAGCAGAATATATTGCTTTCATTAAGTTATCATCGCGATGGAAAGTCATGCCTTTTTCGATTATACTATTCGCTATAGCATACTGTGCAGTAAGATATGATGAAACTTTCCAACTCTCGTCAATTCCTAGAATTTCTTTAAGTTGAGTTTTTCCAACACTTACTTTTTTAAAAGCCTTTGTAAGAACTTCATCTGTAAAACTTTCAATCGGCATTGCGAGGCCAATATCGAGCATTGCTGCCATCCAAACACACTGGGCTGATTCACCAATTGCTGTGCTTGCAGTTCCTCCGCCTGCTCCTGCTCCTCCACCAAATTCTTTTGTTTTAAGTAATTGTGATGAAGATATTTTAGTTTCATCCTTACCAATTAAATTAAAAGCTTTGCCATCTTTTTTAAACTGCTCAATCGATGCTAATGCACCTTGTACATCTACAACTTGAAACTCTCCTCCTTTCGCGAGTGTAAGAGGTTCTTGTTTACGTATCTTATTTGCTAAGATTTCTGTACGTTCTTTTCCTGCATTAGGACCTCCAGTGGCGGTCTTTTTTAATTCCCCTGGAGCTAGTTTAGTTCCTTCGCTAAGGAACGCCTGAAATGTTTTAATATTAAGCATAAGTCTCAATCATTCGTGCTAGATCGTTGTCTGAAATATTAACACCAGATTTAATAGTGCCTGCCTGCATATTCAAAGCTCGCGAAAGTTTACGTAAGTTAGCGGTTTGTTTAGACTTTCCTTTACGAAGTAAGTCAACTGTCTTTTTACGTGTTGCGGAATCTAATTTTAAATCACCATCCAATTTAATTTTGTCTACGATTGTTTCCATGAAGTCATAAATTTCAACATCTGTTGGATCTATTTCAATCATAAAGGCCCTTGTACGAATTGCACCATCAGGGTCGAGCTTATCTATTTTCAAGTTGGAGATGAATATGACTTTACCCGTAAATTCAAAATAACGTGGGATTTTCCCTTGATCAAGGATTTCCTCATCAGTCATATCCTCATCTGGATCAACGACATTCTTACCCATTTTATTCCACACTAGCTTTCTTACCTTTTTAGTATCGGTCGCAGCTTTAAACATGTTCCGTGCTTCTTGATCTTTTAAAGCATCGTCGGAATCATCGAATAGCACGATTTCGTCTTTGTATTTAAACAGGAGAGAATATATACCTGCAGCTGATGCAGTACCAGTGTTTTTAAAGTAACCTTGTCCGTCAGAAAGACCAATTTCGCCTAACACCTTTTCTACAGTATATGTTTTACCTATACCTCCTCGACCTGCAATAAACAGTGCGTTTGATGCGCCAGACGCGGTCATCTTAATAAGATTTTCTAGATCATTTAATTGGTTTTCATATGTAAGTTTTTCGCGCTGTGATTCTAGTTCGTCAATTTGTGCGTCTTTAGCGTATCTTTCAGTCGAAGAACCGCCTTTAACTTTACCAGTAACTACACCAATTGAATCAAGAATTGTTTGTTTCTGCAATAAAAGTTTTTTAACATCTGCCTTTTTACCTTTCCAAATATATTGACGACCAACTTTTTTAATTAGGGCAGGATTCTGAGACTCTAACTCATCAAATATTTTAATACCTACGCTTTTCCAAACTTTAAAAACCTTCTGTTTGGTGAATCCAGGACTTGATACTAATGTTATAACATTATCATACGCATCATCAGGATCAACTGCTTCACATAACACTTCAGCTGATTCTAATTCTGCATCTTCATTAAGTGGGATGTCTGATGGATATGTAGAAAATTTACCAGTTGTAATCTTTCCGGATTTAAGCATATCCGCTACCTGTGGAAGAATTTTAACTAAAGAAACATCACGATCAAAGGAGAGGTGATATGTCGGTCCTTGAGTAGAACCATTCCAAAAATCTATTGAAGCTAAGTTGCTACTATTAGCACCTCCAACGTTTACCCAGTTAAATCTCCAAGATTCTATCTTTTTCCCTGGTGCGTAAAAACGTAATCCGTAACCTGCGCCGTTTGTGTTTTTATATTTCTCTAATCCTAAAGTTGCAAACATTTTTGAAGTACCTGTCTTTTTGCGAAGGTATTTTAAAATTAGTGTTTTGGCTTTTTCTAGAGATCCGGTTGATATGTCTTCTGTTATATAGTCTTTAAATTCTAGCATTTTTCCCATTGTGTGTAGTATTCAATTCTATTTATAATAAATGAGCTTTCAATATTTGCACCATTTACACTTTTTCCATCTGCTTTCGCTTAGCCATCTAATGAATATACCCGTCTCTCTACCATGTGCTTCTATTTCCCACGGCTGATCGTAATAGTTTAATTCGCGGTGGTTGATATCCTTACCTTTCCATCTGGTGTATTTAGATGATCTAACAAGTTCTTTCATTTCTCCACGGGCATACTGTTTTACGTGTACAAGTTCATGAGCCACAGTTTCTAACATTAGCTGGTTTTCCTGTGATGAATCGATTCGAATAGCAAAGTTTCTAGGGCGTCTACACGTTTCTTCTAACCATTCGCAATCACCATAAACACCATCGCTTGAAACTAAATCATCGATAAATTTGAATTTAATGTTCAATTTGTTTTTCATCCTTGGCATTAATAACTGGATGGTATAATCACAAAGCGACTTTACCATAGCTTTTCGCTCTTTATCTAATCCATATACTGCAATCATTATATTTTAAAGGCTGAAAAATCTTTATTTGAAACTGGAGTATGAGTAATTTCATCACTCGAAAGTGTCTGAGCAGAATCCTCTACATCGTATAGCCGCATTTTTGACCTATCAATTCCAACAACAAACCTTTTATTTTGTGTAGGATCGTTATATCGGTTTTTCAATTGTTTAACCATGAGCTGATTCATTTCTTCAAGTTGTTCTGTCGAAATAAGTGCTAACATTAAGTCAGCAGTTGCAGGCAAACCAAATGATTCTGAAGTATCAGTTAACTCAACATCAGTATTACCAAAACCTGTTCTCGTTACCTGTGTTGCAGACCAAACAGGAACATTAGTTTCTACAGCAAGACCTCGTAACTCTTCAGCAATTGCTTTAATTAACGAATAGGTATTCACCGAACCACCTAGACCTTTGATACGTGCTGATGCCATGATGTTGAGATAGTCAACAAATATGACATCGGGTTTAAAATCCTTTTTGAGTTTTAGTTCATCTAAAAGGGCGCGGAAGTGACCTACGTGTGCTGTCGCTGTTGGGTATTCCTTAACGATAAGCTTTCCTCGAGACTTCTCTTTGATCTGATCAACTTTGGAATTAAAAAGTTGTTTAGGCAACGTCTCAAGTTGATCAATCGGGACGTCAAGTAAATTGGCATCGATTCGCTCAGCAATCCTTTCTTCTGCCATTTCAAGAGTAATGTATAAAACATTGCGTCCAGCGGAGATATTGGCAGAAGCAAAGTGGCACATCGCCAAACTTTTTCCCACACCAGTGCCCGCCAGAATAATATTGAGAGTTTTATTCGAAACACCTCCTTTTGTAATGGTGTTAAGTAGCGATATGTCGAAGGGGATTTTATCTTCTTGCGTATGATAGAATTCGTATCTGTTATTTGCGTTTTCAAAATAATCGTGGCCAACATTCGTATCAAAAGACACTTGTAGTGCCTTGGATAAGATTCCGGGGATAGCACCATCAGTTAGTTCTTTTTCCTTTCCATCGATGATGCCGATTGATTTAATGATTGCAAGATAGACTGCTCTATTTTTGCACCATTCCTCGGTAGAGTTCAGTAGCCATTCTCTGTCAACTTTCTCATTATTTTCCAGATCAAGTATTAAATTGTGTATATCATTACTATTAGATCTATTTATAAAATCACTCTTTTGGAACTCCACACTTAGCGCAGAGGATGTTGGCAATTTATTAAATTTTGATAAGAAACTTAAGATAAGCTCATAAACAGGTTTATATTCGTTTTCAAAATACTCAGCTTTAATATGAGGTAATGCTTTTCGGCAATATATTTCATCGGCCGTTATTGTTTTAATTATCAGTTGTTGCAGGTTTGTCATCAATTTTTTCTTCAATAAGGTTGACAAGAATATCACCTATAAGTGTTTTAAATGCTTTGGACTTTTCTAACTTCTTTTTTCTTTTGCCCTTTGATGGTTCGTTGATAATAAAATCAAATTTTAAAACTGGGTGATCAACTGAACCTTTTATCTCTACTTTCCCATATGTATATATTACATCGGTGTAAGTACCTTTTATGATTTTCAATGCATAAAGTTCGCTATCACCCTTCTCAACAAATTGCACATATTTGTCTATATCAATTTTATTCGCCGCCATTGTCTTCTTCTCCTTCTTCTATTACCATTTCAACATTTCCGATCTTAAAGCGGGATTCAATATACGCCGCGAAGTCTGTATTTTCAAATACCGGTGCCCAGAATTCCTTTTTAAGGGTTTGTTTAGCTCTAACATTTGTAGAAAGCTCTTCATTTGTGTTAGGGTTTCTGGCTTGATACCAACCATTTTTAGGTTTAATAACATATCCGCCTATTAGAGCAACATCTAATAAACCAGACCATTTTTGAATACCACCTTCCCAAGAAACTGAGATAGGGATTTTTGATTTTTCTTTTACGAATCGTGACTTTTCGACATTAACTACAAAGTGATATCCTTTTACTTCAGCACCATCTTTATCTTGTCTACGTCCAATAATCCAAACGTTATCAGCAGAATACATTACACCAGTTCCGCCACTTACAACAGCCTTTGGAAATAATCCTTGCTCCATATAAGTGTGATTAATAGCAAGCAATGGGATATCATTCAGTGTTAACATAGGTGTAATCATGCGGAATAGACCTTTAAGTGCCTTGGCCCTTGTCATATCTGCAACAGATTTCATATTTTCTGCGTCCTCTACTTCTTTCTTTGATGCAATATTTCCTACAGAATCAATAACAACAATCACCTTGTCTTTCCTAGAAATTTCATTCAACTGATGTACAAGATCGAATTTCAATTCTTCGATGTTTGTAACTGGTGTATGCAACACCCGATTAGTATCAATTCCAAAAGATTCGAAATACGCTTGAGGAGAACCAAATTCTGAATCATAAAAAAGTAAAACAGAATCTTTGTGTTCTTTAAGATAGGCTGCAGCCATTAACAAAGCAAAGGATGTTTTAAAGTGTTTTGACGGGCCAGCCAAAACTGTTAGGCCAGACGCTAATCCTCCATCAATTGTGCCTGATAACGCTACGTTGATCATTGGCACTGGTGTTTGTGTGAGTTCCTTTTCAGAGAAAAGTTTTGATTCTGAAAGAATTGCTACTTCTTTAGATCGTGACGATTTTTTTAGTTTTTCTAATAATGACATATTGTTTCTTTATTTTCTACTTCTATTATATAATAAATTTCGCTACTTGTACATAACATAATTACCTTATATGAATTTTTCTAATGTTTGTGGGATTTCTTCAAAATCGTAAGTTTGATTTCTATTATCAAAAACAGCAAATTCAGCCTTTTTAGAATCCAATTCTCCATTTAGCCAATCATAAATAATTTGTGACATATCCATAGCAGTTGTCACTGGGACGTTTTGACAAATCATGTTAAGGTTTTTTTTGCCTCCCTGTAATTGGAAGTCGTTAGGCATTTTCATAATTGTTAAACATTCACGAATGGTGAGATATCGATCTTCAGTTGGATGAGTAAGCCACATTGGCATATGCCCAACGAATGCACCAATGTAATCCTTTGGAATTTCTGTGGTTTTTCTCATGATATTTCCTCCAGACTCAAGCTTTTTGTGAATTTCTAAACATCTATTAGCTTCTTTGGTATAACCGTTTTTGTCCATCCACTTAGAAACAGTCTCGTATTTAACGCCGTGGTTTTCTAAATAGTCGAGAGGATTAATGCTTCTTTCAATCTTTTTCTGAAATTCTTCATGACTAATGCCTCCTTCAATTTCTTCAAGAACATATCGATAAAAGGGGTTTTCAGAAGGTTTACGAGAATTTGTCAATTGATTCATACAATCGTCTTCGCGGAATGGCGTATTAGCGATTGTGTCTTCAACCTTTTCGTAGTTTCTAAAAAAGAAATTGTGATAAGGAATTTCTTTTCCACGCCAAAAGAAATAAAACGCTCTATCACGGGTTTGGCTAAGGCCATGCATTTTAGATTTAGTCTTATATAGAGATAACGTATAACCGTGTTTCTTAGCAATAAGGCGTAGTTTTTTTACAATTGGTTCTCCCATTTTAGAAGCAAGCCGAGGTGCGTTTTCTCCCCAAAATACCTTCGGCTTAACTTTACCTAACACAAACTTGGCTGATTCCACCATCCAATCATTTGCTTTGTTATCTGTGGACGCTGATGGACTTAGAGAAGATAATCCAGCGCAAGGGCACGTAGCACCAACAACATCAATCGGCTTTTTAGGAATCCAATTTTCATGAGTCATTTTGTCTATCTGATAATAAGGTAATGTGTTTGAGTGGTGTGCGAGATATTGAGAATCATTTGCCTCAAATGGCGTATATGATAAAACGTACTCCGGCTTTTTGCCGAATACGCTTTCCATAGCTAAAGGGAGTCCACCAATAAGTGGCACAATCGCTGCGTGGGTGATACTGTTGTTCATGTTTTTTTATTTATCGATTCTAAACGTCTATGTTTTCAGCTATTGAAACCATCATATCATTAAACGTGTAAGATGCGTCTTGGTGGGATTTATAAAAACTGTAAGCTTCATTTCTCATTTTTTCACGAAGAGCCGTATCGTTATTAATTTCAAGCATCTGATTTAGATTTTCTTCAAGGTTGTTTTCGTCGAGCCAAATAGTTCCACTGTTTTCACAGGCAGTAAGTTTTTTATTATATAGCCTGTGTGTACATGCATCGCCATACCTTTTATTGAAAACTGGAATAGTACCAGTGCAAACAACTTCACAATGTGTATACTCAATTGACCTCTGAATAAAATGTTCTTTCATTCTTGAAAGCTGATAACCAAATCCAACGTTAGACATTCTTTCAAGCATTTCTTCTTGAATATAAGGACCAAAAACGTGTACGTCGCTACCGTACCCATCGCTAAAGTCGTAAGTGTCAATATTTTCTCCGAGTAATCCTTTGAAGACAGACAATTCCCTAAAACCAAGATACGCAGGAGAACGTTCAATTCCTTCAAATGTGGTTAACATACCCTGTGGCGCAAGGTGTGCATTGTGGTATTTAAACATTTCTTGATAGCCTTTCCAAGATGTAGTTCGCCCAATCCATTTGTGATGTTTAGGATTAAGACATTCAGATTTCCAATACTTATTTCTAACATCGTCAAAATACATTCCTGGCTGAAATGCAATAATTGGCGTGCCAGGTTCTGTACCAAAAAGTGTTACTCCACCACCAACTTTTTCGCGGGCATATTTAGCAAAATCGTTTGAGGTTGAATGCACAAATATAATATCTGCCTTCTTAATCGCTTCGTCTAGTGCTGCATTGCGGCGAATAGACTGCATTGAATGATCGTGCTGGATAAGAACGACTGGCACATCGATTTGTTCGAGCATTCTTTTAAAATTTTCAATTGGCTTTTCCTTTAAACTTGAAGCTGGTAAAGAATTTATTATTGCGATGTCACTTTCGTTAATCTCTTTAATCATTTCGTCAACATCATCATCATTAGCGAACTTAAGTTGTTGAATATAATTTGTCGAATGCGCGTCTTTACGAGTCCAAGATTTATCCTTAGACGCAAATACCTTATATTTATATGCCGAGCTTTTTTCAAAGTATTTACATTGTTCGATAGTAAATTTCGTTACGCCGCAACCTTCAATGCCTCTACCTAAAATGATTGATATGTTTTTCATCTATTTTTCACTAACCTTTCTATTAAGAAAATCACGGTCGACATCTTGGCCATCGATACCTCCATTCATATACGCCACAAGAAAGGAAGCGTAATTGATTAAATCCATAGCTGAATCTTCAATCGATTCGAAGTTTTCTGTATACTTATCATCACTTTCAATTGCTTCGATCACAGAACGCATCCGCAAAGTTTTTGCGTGGATGATATCGAGAATAGAAGATACGCCACGAGGATAATAATCAGCTTGGCGTATAATCGAATGAGGGTTTTGATAGTCATTTGATTTTTTAATTTGAAGATCTGAACACATTTTAAGAACGTCAGCAGGAGTTAAGGGTTTAGTCGCGACTGTGTTATTAAGTCCTATGTAATTTGCAAACGTGTATGCGCGGTTTGCGTGTTGATCGGAAGATTCTTTATCGTTCATTTGTGATAATGTTGTTTTTCCCATATTTGTTTACGTTTATTTTCCTTGTCCTCTATATTTCTTTTTATAGAGTTTACTTTGTTTTAAATGAGATGTTTTACTTTTAGCGTGGATTCGCTTACGTTTTTTTACTTTGGTTTTGTAGTCTTTGGCGTTGTTTTTCATAAGTTAATTATACCATAGTTTTTTAGTCTTGTACACAATATTAGTTAAACAATTAATGCATCGTTTTAGACAAATACCGATAAAGCTCGAGAGTCTTTGTAATATCGTATTCTGCGTCATGCGCTTTAGACTCATCCCACCCTAGTTCAGCAGCTTCACAAATTGTTCCCAATTTAAAATTAAATAAAGCTCCTCTGACGCGGCGTACAAACCACGCTGCAGCTTGCATAACACAGATAGGTGGATTCCAAAATAAGCTTCCAAAATAAGGATCGTTTGCTTTATTCCACCATTCTCTTAAAAATTCAGAATCAAATGGTGCGTTATAAGCAATAAACTGAAGCTTATCGCTTTTATTAAATGGGTCTACATGTTTTTTAAGAAAATCTATAAACATATCCCTTGCTGTCAGAGAATCAAGTTCAAGTGAATTTAAATATTCAAGGGTGACACCGGTTTTCTCAAATGCAGCTTCTTCATAATCGTTGAGTTGGTATGGTTTAAAAGTCAGTGTGATTTTATCCAACACATTATCACCAGAAGGATCTGTAATAATCGCAGAAAGTTGAAAAATGTCGTTTTTCTTTCGGTCTAAACCTGTTGTTTCAAGATCAACGAAACATAATTTGTGTTTATAATTATCATTCATAATGTTATAGTATTTTGTCAGCAAGTGAATTGTTGTGTGACATTCTAACACGCTTAGAAATTTCATCTTCAATGTATTTGAAGTGTCGTTCATAGACATGTAAAGATCCTATCTGCCATGTGATATCTCCAGCAGAAACACCTACATAATTAATGTGACGGAGTCGAGCCGTGGCGTTATACTCTTTAACGAGTTTAGATAATACGTGCTTTTGCCATGCCCAATCGTTTCGATAACCAAAAATAACATCATTACTACGCATATTGACGATAGCATGGAGCTTATTGTTGCGAATAACATATTGTACGCTGTTAGTGCATATGAAATCAGACATACCATTATTGTCATACTCTCTTTGGATTTGAGGCCGAGTATAGATCATAATCGCACGGCGGGTATTCTTATCATCCAATAGCGCATTTAAACAACTCGCATATTGGTTTTCGTTTTCATCTGAGTAGATAAGATAACCATAATTAGAATGTATGAGACCAGAACGGGATGAAATATCTTGCCAAATTTTCGGCGTTTTACCTTCAATATCATCGACGTCCAAAGATTGGGAAGTATACCAATCAATTTCACGTTTGATGTAGTCTTTATTTGGTTTTCCAAAGATAGCAGACTCATCTGCATTGAAGGATGAACCTATGTATTCAAGTGTTTTTACACCACTTTTATCTATAACAAATTCTTTGTTATTGTAGAGCTTAATAAACTCATTTCGGATATCGCTAACATTGTGCATATATATATTCTATACTATTTTTATCCATTTGTACATAATAAAATCAACTATATTTTACAATAATTCTTTTCCGACATACGTAATTTCAACAAGTTTCTGATCTTCCGGATTTTTAGTAGCTCTTAATTTTGCATTTTCTAATTCGTCGTTGGTGAAGAAATAGACTTCCATATCTTCGGTGACGATTTGTGTGTATTCAGAATTTGCGCTTGTGCGAATTTTACTATTTTCCACTTTTTGCAAATACGCGTATTTTCTTGCCTTTTGAAAGTCTTTATTCATATATATATTAATCGGTTGTTCCATATCGAGGAAGCTTATCAACTTCATCATTTACTGCAGATGCTAATTCTTTGTAATCCCATTTTGATAATTTTGCTAAACAGTCGTATAAATCCTCTAATCGTTTCATCCTATCGCTGATGGTCTCTCCTCGGAAGTTGTTAAACTCTTCTTCGGTAAGCTCTTTACCGTCAATATACCAATACATTGTTCCATTAGCTTCTTCAATTGCAGGTCCATCTAACCGATGACGCTTATCATTTTGATACCAAAATTTACTTCCATTAGTCTGTTCAATAGCAGGTCCATCTAACCGATGTAGTTTATCATTTTGATACCAAAGCTTCGTTCCAAAGTCATTTACTTTTACCGTATATTCTTCCATAATTTTATTATATTAGTGTTCCTTGCGTATGAATTTGAATCTTCCTTCGTGTTTATAGCCACATGAATCCATCCATGTAATAAAGCTGATACCTATACCACACACTCCGTCGATGATATCTTGTGTGTATTTAAGTTTGAGCTGTTCATATTGTTCTTCTGTCAGGTCACCATAATCAATTTTACGTCTACGTCTAGTTCGTTTCTTTGAATCTACAGCCTCATTAAATTCTTCTTCAGTAAGCTCTTTACCGTCAATAAACCATGCCCTGCGTCCATTAGCATATTCAATTGCAGGTCCATCTAGTCGATGTAGCTCGTCATTTTGAAACCATTCCTTATCGCCATTAGCCCATTCATAAGCAGGGCCGTCTTCGCGATGACGCAAGTCATTTTGATACCAAAACTTATCGCCATTAGCCCATTCAATTGCAGGACCGTCTTCGCGATGAAGCTCGTCATTTTGAAGCCATTCCTTATCGCCATTAGCAAGTTCAATAGCAGGTCCATCTTCGCGATGAAACTTACCATTTTGATACCAATGCTTATCACCATCAGGATATACTTTTACTTTATATTCTTGCATAATCTTATTCCTTAATACGTAGTTTCTTCACATCGATGTTCATTGCTTTCGCAATATCCTCAAGAGTTACTTCTACTTTGTTATTTCTATTGTTAAACTCCTCTTCGGTAAGTTGTTCACCGTCGATATACCAACGCTTACCGCCATTAGCATATTCAACAGCAGGTCCATCTTCACGGTGACGCTTATCGTTTTGATACCAAAACTTATCTCCATTAGCATATTCAACAGCAGGACCGTCTAATCTATGACACTTACCATTTTGATACCAATCCTTGTGCCCAGCCCATTCAACAGCAGGCCCATCTAACCGATGAAACTTACCATTTTGATACCAAAACTTATAGCCATATTGATTTACCTTTACTTTATACTCTTCCATAATTTTATTATATTAGTGTTACTACTTCCTGTCCGTCAATCACATATTAGTTCGACAAGAACAAAGATAATACCAACCATTAATACTATCCCCATTACGAATCCTAAAACTTCTTCAATTACTGTCTCCATGATCTAATTATATTAGTGTTCCTTAATACGAAGCTTATCAACATCAATGTTCATAGCTTCGGCGATATCCTCAAGAGTTACCTCTACATTGCTAGTTCTATTGTTAAACTCATCTTCGGTAAGCTCTTTACCTTCGATATACCATGCCTTATATCCACTAACATATTCAATTGCAGGCCCGTCTAGACGATGGCGCATACCATTTTGCCACCAAGACTTATAACCATTAGCTTCTTCAATTGCAGGGCCGTCCAACCTATGACGCTTGTCATTCTGATACCAACACTTACAGCCACTAGCCCATTCAATTGCAGGCCCGTCCAACCTATGACGCTTGTCATTCTGATACCAATACTTTGTTCCATTAGCATATTCAGAAGCAGGCCCATCTAACCTATGACGCTTGTCATTCTGATACCAATACTTTGTTCCATTAGCATATTCAGAAGCAGGCCCATCTAACCTATGACGCTTGCCATTCTGATACCAATCCCTATTACCATTAGCATATACCTTTACTTTGTACTCTTCCATAATTTTATTATATTAGTGTTCCTACTTCCTGTATATTAGTTCGGCAAGAACAAAGATAATACCAACGATTAATACTATCCCCATTACGAATCCTAAAACTTCTTCAATTATTGTCTCCATAATTTTATTATATATGCATTCCCTTAATACGGAGCTTATCAACATCAATGTTCATAGCTTTGGCAATGTCCTCCAAAGTTACTTCTACATTGTTATTTCTATTATTAAACTCTTCCTCGGTAAGTTCTTTACCGTCGATATACCATTCCTTATAACCATTAACATATTGAATAGCAGGTCCGTCTAACCGATGACGCTCATCATTTTGATACCATTCTTTACTGCCATCAGCATATTCAATAGCAGGCCCATCTTCACGATGAAGCCTATCATTTTGATACCATTCTTTACCGCCATCAGCATATTCAATAGCAGGCCCATCTTCACGATGAAGCCTATCATTTTGATACCAATCCCTATTACCATTAGCATATACCTTTACTTTGTACTCTTCCATAATTTTATTATATTAGTGTTCCTTAATACGGAGCTTATCAACGTCGATGTTCATAGCTTCGGCGATATCCTCGAGAGTTACTTCTACATTGTTATTTCTATTGTTAAATTCTTCTTCAGTAAGCTCTTTACCGTCAATACACCAACGCTTGTCACCATTAGCATATTCAACAGCAGGCCCATCTAACCGATGAAGATTGTCATTTTGCCACCAAGACTTATCACCATTAGCATATTCAATAGCAGGCTCATCTTCGCGATGACGCTTGCCATTTTGATACCAATACTTGTGCCCATCAGCATATTCAATTGCAGGGCCGTCTAGCCGATGGCGCATACCATTTTGATACCATTCTCTATCACCATTAGCAGATACTTTTACTTTGTATTCTTCCATAATTTTATTATATTAGTGTTCCTATTGTGGCGCTATATTAGCACTATACTGTACTACTAGCTTTGATCTCTCAACACATTGCTCTAATGAATTATGTGCTGTAAATAGGCTTGTCAATTGATCATGTAGATCGTGTGATCCGCTGCATGATGAGTCCTTATCTAGAGCTTCCAAGATGCCTATCTTCTCACCCACACTCTTAAGTAGACTATCCAGAGACTCTAGTACTTCTCCCTTGTGATTATTGTTGTTCATAATATAGTTGGTTTCCTTACCTTTCTGAATATATTATATAATAAAAACAGCGGTTTGTACACCATAAAATGAATAAAAAGGCATTTTATTCATAACTTATTGTAAATCAACCACTTATGATTGCACCTTTTTTCGCCAAACTACTATAGAGCACCATTCATTATGGCAAATTCTATTGCTCTAGCCGCTTCAACCTTCACAGGACGGCTCTTATACCATCCTCCATTGTCCATATCTATTTCTCGAACAAGTGACTCTACTATTTCTGGTGTGATTGGAAATCCTCTTCTAACAGCATTTGCCGCAATACTCAACATAATCCTGTACATATGATGATACCAACCCGATTCGTTAATCGTTGAATATTCCGCTACGAGTTGTTTATTGATAAATGGGCAATCACGATAGGAAGACCACGTATAGTTTTTATTTGTAAGTTTATTGGCAAAATGTTTCTTAAGTTCTTCCTGAATCGCAGGTGGAAGATTAGACGATAAGCTATTGGTACCTTTATTGACAAAGTCATGTTTCTCCATCAATTTATCAGGATCAAGATGTGGGCCATGGTGAGTAAAAATAAAATTATATGAGTTAGGATATTGTGCTGGAACATAGTACATTCTAGATAAATCCTTCGTTTGAGGATCGCCTAAATGGTTATATTCCTGATTAAGAGCAAACCAAAGATGTTTTATTTGATCAGATTTGACGTGTCGTGATAGTGGAAAAACTATTCTGAACTTTGGCTTTTCTTTCGTGGATGATGCTGAACTGTAGCACACAAAATGATGGCCTTTAAAGGTTTGAATCACGTCTTCAAATGTTTCTTCGTAATCATCAATATCTAAAGCCACCCAACCACACCAAGAAACAACGTTCTTATTAGCACGAGTGGTGTTTTCAGTAAATGACGCAGGCGTTATAAGAGGTGAACCGTTTTTTCTTTCACCCCGTTTTGGTTTATATCCTGGTCTTTTACTTAATTCGTATAATAATTTTTCGAACTTTTCCCACGTAGGAAAGCTCATCGTACGATGTGTCTTATTATCGAATATCGAATTAAATATTGTTAGACTATAATTCATTTGTTTCCTAATAGATCATCAAGTTTTCCGTGGTTGCCTTTATGGCATGGCGGTTTCCAGTCTTCTGGTTTAATTAAATCTGGAAGTCCCATCTTATTAGGCCGGGACTCTTTAACACCAACTTTCTTTGACATGTTTGCGATTTTGACTTCGTTCCAAGCCTTATATGGATTTATTCCAAATGCATCTAAGGTACCAATAGCGACAACACACATATCAATCAAACCATCAACAACTTCTTCAGCGTCATTTTCATCAACGGCTTTTTTTGTTTCGTTAAGCTCTTCTTCTAAAAATCGAATTCTAAATTTTAAAAATTCACGGAGTTGCTCGTGTGTTAATTTTTCTATCGCCTCTTTTACACCGTATTTCGTGTGCATATCATAAATGTCTTTTACCCAGTGGTTCATTTTGTTTTTGTTATTTAATGTTTAAAAAAAGAATTCTTGCAAATCTGCTTGTGGTTCAGCTGTCCAACCAATGGCATTAAGAATAATATTGATTGGATTGAGGAATGTCTTTTCAAATTGTAGATCGTAGTTAATATATTTATCTAGAGATAATTCAGCCGGAAGATGTGATGGAAACGATATGACATTTTCTTGAATTGTGTTAGGCACCATAAGATAAACAAATTTGATCTTGTCGCCATTCTGAATAAGTTCGTATTTCTTTTCTAAGCCTTGGGCTTTAAGGTGGTGATTGTATAAAAGCGCTCCTCGAACATGAATTGCGGTACCTTTGCTGTATATCGTAGATTTGTTATAAGAATTTCGTACGTCTGATATGCCTCGTGGAAATGCGACCTCATCTGCAGGAAGACTCTTAAAGTGTGTTTTAAAAATACTAATAGCCTTTTGTGTTTCTTCCTCATTACCTGTAACAATGATTTTAAACATTTCCCGCATGGCTGTTCGACAAACCTGTGGTGTTGAAGATTTTACTGCCTCAATACCTTTCATCTTAATCTTGGGTGTGGCATATTGTACACCTTCGTTATTATGCACATTGAGAATATATCTTTTTTTCGCTGTCCAAATACCACGATCAGCGATAGCTTCACGTTTCATCACCATCCTATTTACGTAAGCTTTAGTATCTTCAGCAAAAGTATCGAAAGCCTTTTCTAACATAGGCTCAATTGCTTTACTAGCGAATTCGTCAAGGAATGCTACTGGCTTTTTTGGTTTGAACTTATCAATCACATCAGATACACCCACATAGAGCGAGTCAGTGTCCATTGCAATGATGCGGTCTTTTTCAGGACCACCAAGAAAGTCGTTTAAAAATTTGTTTACATGGTTTTCTGCATGTTTGATTACGGCTTGCCCAGTGAGTGTAATACCTGAAGCGGTTGGCAAATCAAAATAGCGGAAATACTTATTACCCATTGCACCATAAAGCGAATTCAAAAGAATCTTAATCGACATTTGGAGTGTTTCAAGACGAGCTACCTGTGATGATGTTGCTAAATACTCACCTCTTTTGTGTTTAGAAATTGTTTCAAGTTTACTTTTAGCCTCAAGCATTTCACCTTTTACTTCAACACGTTTAGCGTAAAGTTCTTCGACAATTTCTGGAATAATTCCCTTTTTAGCTTTACTAAATATAGCACCATTTGCGGCAATTGCACCTTCCGCGCCTTTCATCGTAAGTCGTGTCTCTGGCGACATGTTGTATTGTACAATTAAACTTGGATAAAGCGAGTTAAGATCAAAAGACATCACCCAATCGTGCATTCCTACCTGTGGTTCCTTCACATACCCACCAGGGAATGCTTCTGATGTTTTGCTTTCTGAAGGAAGTATCGCAATCTTCTTTCTAGCCAAGCGGCGGAAAATGATTGAATCCCATATAGCCGTAGTTCCAAGTGTGTCCTGATAATTCACGCCACCGAGATAAGCCATAGTCATAACCAACGTAATAAGACCAAGCTTTTCTTCCATTCTTTCAATAAGCTCGACATCCTTAATGTTATAGTCAACAAACATTTGATAGTCGATGTCGTATAGATCTCGCAGAGTTCCGATTTCAGAATAGTCTAATTTCTTTTCAGACAAAACAACACTTGCGATATGATTAAGTGAATATGATTCCTGCTCACCATACGTATAAGCGAATTTCTTAAACAATTCCATGTAATCTAAGTGTTGAATACCAGAAATATCAAATGTAGTGCGAGAGCTACCTTTGATGTGAATATCCCTTCTTTCAATTTTGCGCCATGGCGATAGATTGCGAACAATTTCTTCACCGAGGAGGAAAGCCATTCGGGAAATCATGTATGGAATATCGAAAAAACGAGTATTCCAACCTGTAATTATGTCTGGCGTATTATCGGGATCAGACCAAAACTCAATGAAAGCTTCTAGCATTGAACTCTCATTAGTGAATTGGCGATACTCGATTTTTATCTGTTTTGACAATGATGTTTTTGTCTCATCATACGGTTTAAGTCCCCATACACGATACGTGTCATCCTTTGAACTTTTATACGCGATTGTCAAAATCTCATTAACAGGATTGTCAACTTCTGGAAACCCATCGCCAAAAGAGGTTTCAATATCTAATGATGCAATGTCGACAGATCTACGATCATAGGGAATTTCGTTTGGGAATTGTTTTTGTATAAACGCTGGAATATGTCTATCGTTGCCGTAAATTTTAAATTCAGGAACATCACGATATGTCTTCTGAAAATCCCTGAATTCAGACATTGACGAAAATTGCAGAGGCTCTACAGGATGGCCATCTAAAGATTCCCATGTTGTTGAACGTTTTTTAGACTTTAGATAAAGTGTAGGTTTGTACTTGATGCGATGAGATATTTTTTTGCCATCATCGTCATAACCTCGATAAAGAAGATTGTTAGCAAACCTTTCGACACTTGTATAAAAACCACCTAGAATCATAAAAGAATTATACCATATTTTTGGCTATTTGTACATAACAAAGTGGATAAAAAAGGCCCTTCAGAATCTGAAGAGCCTTTTTTTTGGTGCTATACTTTAGATTAGTTACTCTCTGGTAATTTTCCTTTTAAATTGTGTGCCCGAAAACCTCTATTTGTTTTTGTATTCTTTAAAATATCTTTAATATCCTTTTTAAGTTTTTTCGCGTCTTGCTTATTAAGTTTGCCACCTTTTGTGATACGTCTTGCGCCACGATGTTGTGTTGCATCACCATATGTTAAGCGGCCTCCTTGATTATTATCTCTACCATAATGAAAAACATTCTCTCCATTACTAACATCTTTAGCAATTTTTGATCCAAACTCTTTTTCAATATCCTTTAAAATCTTTTCATCATCAGGAACATTTCCGTCATAATAATAATCCGCCTCAGGACCTGTTGCTCCGATATATAAAGAGATTAAGCTATCAAGGCGTTCTCTATCTTCACCTGCAATTTTAGCTTCAGCTAAAAGTTTCTTTTCGTGTGGTAGTAAATATTTTTCAGTACTCATTGTTTATTTGTGTTATTTGTGTTGTTACAAATCTATTTATACTCTAATTCCGAGCTTTTTTAAATATTCTTTAGCGTCATCTTCGCTATCAAAAGTGGGGCCTTCCATTTTATTTTTTACAAAAATGGCAATACCACCACGGCGTTGAGACCATTTAATCCTTATCTTACCGGCAGAAAACGTTTTCTTTAAGAAAGCATTTAACTTAGCTGAGGCATTGCCCATAGACTTTAATTGGTCTGGCGTCCAAACAATTTTAGCTTCAGCTAAACGTTTCTTTTCGTGTGGTAGTAAATATTTTTCAGTACTCATTGTTTATTTGTTAAGATTAAGCGAAAGTAGATGTTTTCCAAGAATATTTTTTATTAAGCGCATACCAAGAATCATCTGCTTTTACGAACCAATAGTAATAATCCTCAGAGTCTAAAACCCAAAACTTGCCTTTCGGAATTGGCGCCTTTGAAACTTTTTTAAAGGTTTTAGTTACTGGGGCTCCTGATGGCCAATTTTCGCCTGCCTTTTCAGCAGGTTTTACTGAAGATTCACCATATTTGTTGTTTACTTGATAGACTCTATAACTCTTATCATCGCTTTGAAAATCTAAATATTCTTCGGGTGCTTTGGCCTCATCAAGTTCTTTTATCGAATCTTTTCGTACAGATTGTTCATTCTTACTGTCGGCACCTTCAAAAAATTTATCTTTGTTGTCGTGGAAATATGCTGACGTGGCAATGACACCTCCTTTGATCTTAGCAAATTTACTAGCTGCATCATACGTTTTAAAGTACTTGACCTTTTTAGTATCTAGGTTGAAAACAAGCCAATCATGACCGCGGGGACTCGCTTCTTCAACTGATGTGTTTTCTTTTAGTTTACTTACTTTGGCTTTAAGCATATCGACATACTTGGTGCCTCCGTATTCCTTTACCTTAGATGGATCTGGGTTCTTAATTAACTTTTCAAGATCCGCGATGTCTTTCTTATTTTCGCTTTTACTTTCATCTAATGGATCTTCGTGAACCCATCCTTTAGCGTTTAATCTCTCGTGGTCTTCTGGTTTTTCAGCCCATTCTTTTTCTCCGTCTTTTGGGTTGTACATCCAATGAGGTTTGAAATCTTTGGTCATTTCACTAACAGATTCTTTTTTATACATGTAGGAAACAGGAACATCTTCCTTTTTATTAAATCTTTTTACTTCTTTCTTAATATTAGTTAAAGATTTAATAATTTGATTAAGCTCCTTTTCGTTTACGTCATCACCATTCATTTGACCAGAGAGAAATGTATCAAGTTTTCTATTAATAGAATATAACTCGTTTCCAATAATATGCCCTGGTAGACGTGAAAATGCTTCTTCGATTGTGTTGCGATTTGTAATATCTTTTATAGATTCTACAAGTGAATTACTTTTTGGTGTTTTCATTTAACTATTTTTTACGTTTCCAATGGTGTATTTGGATTCAAGACACCATTTACATTTATCTTTATGTGAAATTATTTTAATTGCTCTAAGTGTTGTTTTTGGATTAGCCATTTCTGGAATAACAATTTCAAGTAAACCCCAGTCAGAGAGAAGTGTAGATATAGTATTTCTACGAGAAAGATCGTCTTCAGTAAAATTTGAAGGCTTTCCATCAAGTAAAAATAACTCTTTGAAATGTACAATAAAATATCGACCCTGTTTGTGCAAGATGTGGCAACTCTGATAAAGTATATTTTTATCTTTTTTAGAAGAGACTCCTATACGTGTAAGTGTCTCCTTTATTTTTAAGAAATCATCTGGTTCATCGATGCGAACTTCAAGCATGTCTGCGGGTGTCCATTCTATAAACTTCTCAATCATGTTATATCTATTTATACAAGTGCGAACTTAAACATACGCAGATTATCCACTATTGTTTACCTCCTAAGTCGTGCTTTTTCCTAAGCGCTTTAATGGCGTCATCGCTAAAAATAGGATATACAGTTTCAGCTTTTTCACGTGAATAATTGTACTCCTTTTGAATAATAGCAACGTCTGCAGACTTATCCTTTTTCTTACCCCATTTAGAAAATCTACGTTTGACCGTTACGATATTTCTGTAAAAATCATACTGCATTCTTGCTGGAAGAGTAGGATGAAAATTCATTTCGTTAGCGAATAAAACTGTATCTTTAAAGTTTGAAAAAGAACGGTTGATGATAAATGGCACGTATTGTTTTTCAATTGCATCTGGATTAGATGTTTCTAATGTGTCATCAGCCTTAGAATCAATAAGGAGATGTTTGCCACCTTTTCCATTATTGATCGAATTGATGAACGAAAAAACATTTATTTTCTTATCGCTTTTACTCATTTCCACTGGGCTGAAGCCATGATTTCAGTTAAGCATGCGACCGTGTTTAGTTCTTTATCTGCACTAAAGGCTGATTTGAATTGATAATCTGCGAGTATAAGAATGATCGCTGGTATAGACTGCGATTCAGCGAAATCATACAGTGTGTCATAAATTCTGCGGAAAATCACAGATGAATCAATATCACTATTATTCGTAACCCACGAGCGCATACTCTTAAAATCCCTATTCTTTAGAAAGCCAACCAACGCCGTTATGTTTTGATCAGATAGACCAATAAGAATATCTGATGTAATTTCACCAGATGAGGAATATCTTTGACATTCGTTAATTACTCGTCGCCAATCAGGTGCATAGCGCATGATGAGTTCAGCTAAAATTTTGTTGTTGTAATCTACACCTTCGATCTTAAGAATTTCTTGAAGACGATCCATAAACCCTGCAGCAAGTTCCGCAAGTTGTTTTTTCGTGGTGTTAAATTCAATCACTGTACACCTTGAATGTAATGGCTCAATGATTCTATTTTTAAAGTTGCACGTAAAAATGAATCTGCAATTTGAACTAAATTCTTCAATGAACCCACGAAGAGCAGGCTGAGTGGATTGAGCGTTCAAATAATCTGCTTCATCTAAAATAACAACTTTGTATTTTCCGCCATTAAGCGAAACAGTTGACGCAAACTGCTTGATCTTTGATCGAAGAACATCAATACCGTTTTCTTCTGAAGAGTTGATGAGTATACTATCTAATCCAAGCTGATTACACAATGCACGAGCAACTGTTGTTTTACCTAAACCAGAAGAACCGCTAAGAAGCATATTAGGCATTTCGCCCGAATCTACGATTTGTTGAAATGTTTTTTTCAAATTGACTGGCAGAATGCAGTCTTTAATGTTCTTTGGTCTATATCTTTCGCACCATAAGAATTCTTTATCTTTTCTATCCATATAAGTATTATATCAAATTAACGTACCTTTGTACAACTTAAAATTACTAATTCGTAAAATGCCGAACAAGTCGAAGCATCCGACGGCTTGCCGCTTGTGTGTTTGTTTTCTGTATCTTCTGTCTTCGTGTCTTTCATATCGTTGATTGTGTTATTTGCTGCGGTTGTTCTTTAGCGTTAGCTAATAAATTCAAAACCCCATTTTCCTAGTCTGAGAATTTTCCGATGTCCGTTTCTCTCGCTGAATAAAGGAAGGTGCCTCTCTTTATTCACGACAGATACACCTACTCCGAACAATCTCACCCAAAATCCCCCATCGTAAAAATTAAAGCTAACAAGCCGCTGGACATCAATGCCCACCTCTGCGGAGTTTTCTTGGGTTTTCATAGTTATTGCTTCGGTGTTCAGGAGTCAGCTTGAGCGTTCTGATTCATTCGCCGCTTGATTTCAGCTAAAAAGCTCTCAGTCCATGCACGCGCATCAGCTAGATCATCGGTCGGAACTTTTGCGGCGGCAGCTACTGCCTCAGAACAAACGGATGCACATGAACCCTCATAACAGTGGGGACAATCCCGTAGGGAGTCGTCAAATTCTCTATCACAAATAACGCAATACATAATTCAGTCGGGCCGGTGATCCTTAGTGTTATCTCTATATACATTTAAGGCTTCAATCACCCACGCCTCGAACTTGTCTTGAGCTTCACACGCTGAATCGTTGCTCATCGCTAGCCCTCCACCTCGCCCCGTCAGGTATCCCCACGCTCTCACGTCGAGCACGTTGGTATCTCCGCATTTGGTTTTAATGAATATCTTCCCCATGCTCCCGACACCGTAGAATTTACCATCAAATTCACTAGGGAGATAACAGGGCGAAGCATCCGACGGCTTGCCGCTTGTGTGTTTGTTTTCTGTATCTTCTGTCTTCGTGTCTTTCATATCGTTCCTTATCTTTCTAAATATATTATACCACAAAAACAGCGGTTTGTACACCATAAAATTGATGGCTTGTCATAACATATTGATCGACAATAACTTAAATTTCACTTAATTTTACTGTTGTCTTCAATTTTTCATAAAGAGCATTACTCATTATATCGCGACCGTCTTTATCAATATTACAATCAAGGCCAATTTCATCATAAGCATCTCTCACCATTTGCATAGCCTCATCAGTTAATGGATCCATCTTAGTCGTGTATTCTTTAATTAGAATTTCCTGTGATTGATCATACCTTTTCTTAGACAAGAATCTGCTTATTGAGCTAAGTTCTGTGGCCTTTTTGATATAGTCTTTAGCTATTGATTTTACTTGTTTATCTGTCATATTGTTGTTATATCGGTAATTTGTTGAATAAATCTATTTCGTTAAGAAATTGGAATTGGTCTGCTGGGTTACTAAAATCAGGCCATGTAATAATGTGATCAGAAATCTGTTTAAGTTCTTCGTTATTCCTTTTTTCGTGCTCATTTGCTGGAGGAACCATCGTACCATCAGCCAAGACACGTTCAAGGTGAATGGTATAACCAGAGTGGCTTTTTACCCAATCAAACTCGTTCCTAAATCTCATATCGGTGATAACATAATCATCACCGAGTGTCATAGATTTTTCAGTCTCCGTGATCCAATGGTTGTCATCAAAACTTCTAATAAAGTCGGTTCCGTAAAAAACAAGGAAAGGCCTAATCTTAGCCTTTTCTTCATCGTTTTTGGTGAAGCTACTAATTCCAACTGCGCTCATTAAAAAGTCATCAGTTTCCTTTTTAAGGGAATCTGCAAATGCTACTCTTCTTAACTTTTTCTTTTTTCCAGTAGCGTATAACATTATGAGTTGCGCTAATGTGTCCTTTCCACTTCTGGCATTACCAGATATGGCTATCATATTATAATTGTGTTGCACGATTACTTATTTTATTTATCCAATCTGTTTTTTCATCCATCAATTCGACAGATACGGCATCACTAGTAATAAGCTGATTTAATACACCACCAATGTTTATTCTTGGGCCGTATCCCTTTTTATGACACTTATAGATGCTTCCACTATGACCAATGAATAACCAATGATCCTTATCGTCTTCTACCTTTGCAATACCACTACTAATTCTCCAATTATCACTAGATAAGTATCCTCCGCTCCAGCCTGCTAAAACTTTATAAACGTTATCAAGAGTCTTTAATACTACCCAATTGTCTGGGTTATATTGGTTACTTTTCATGTCTTACTGTGAGGTAGTGTGAACCTGCTCCGCTTCGGGAGTTGTCGGCGTTGATTCTAATTCGGTAGGTTCTAGTGTCATTATCGTTTTTTGGTTGTGTCCGCAGGTGGCAGGTTCGGTGTTCGGCTCTGAGATATATAGGATTTGCGCGTATTGGCAAACCTTGTCCATTTTCGTTGTCAGGTGGTATCCTTCGCAGTGAGGACATTGATACACGCCATATATCTTCTCATGCTTACTGCTCAGTCTATCCGCTTGTTTTTCGTATGATCTACCTAGATTGATCTTACCTTTACACCCTCTCTCGTAACTGGGAATGCGACCTTTAGCCGAACAATGCGTTTCACCCGATGCGGCTGGCGTTTGTGTTTGTTTATCTGTGTTTTCGTTGTTCATATTCTTTCCTTGGTGGACGTGGTCAGTCTTCGATTTTTCCTTTGTGTTTTTGAAATCGGCAGGTTCTTTTCTCCACTATTCGCCTCCTTAGTTTTTTTACACACCAGAGTATTCCATTTTCCCACTTCTCTCCGCCCTTCCATTTTTTATATAGTTTTTTAGGCTTCATGGGTGTTAACTGCTTTGCCGCGGCTTTGGTGGGTGTTATGCTTAATATCGGTCAGCCAGCGTAAGAGCCACCCCTGCGTCTGTTTGGGTTTTGTGAATCACGCTCCAGTTTCCCTTTGGCCTCGGCAGGGGTACGGCCACACGCCACCAGTTGGCATCGTCGTTGGAGTCCCCGTAGAGAGTATGCTCAAGGGAAATTCCAATGTTGTAGGTGCCGCGAGGCAGTAGAGCAATCCTCGTGGTGGCGATGCGCTTCTGACGCGTTAGGTGCATATCGTGATTGTAGAACTTAGCCTCTTCGCCGTACTCACTGACGAATGTTGATTGCTCGTTCTTACTATCAGTTGCTTTGATGCAAGTCCATCGCTTCGCTTCCTTGGCGTAGTAGTATGCTTTCCCTTTCTTTATTTTCATTGTATGTTCCATAGTTGTTTTTTTAGTGGTTAAGATTTCGTTTTTTTTAATTGAACCCCGCGCTTGGGCGTTAGCCGAATCTTTGCGGATTTTCGTCGATTACTGTCTCGCCTTGAGTTTGTAAGCCGAATTGTCCCATAAGTAAGAGGTTTTTTAGCTTTTCAGCATCGCTGCGGTTTTCAGATGCCAGCCCCGTGTGTAAGTCACACCCTATTAAATTTCCGTAAGCTTCAGCGTCATCGGCAGACTCTAGCCGACTTTCGATCATCCATTGTTCTGCTGGGATTTTGCTTTGTAAAGCTTTCGATATGAGTTCCTGTTTTTCCATGAGTAAATAAAGGCTAACAAGATTTAAATTGGTTTAGCGAGTAATCCTCAAGTTCTTTACTGAAACGTTCCTGCTCCTCCTCCGTTAATGGTTCTGGTCCGCCGTACCACCTCTCCGCGTTGTTGCTGAGACAGTGGATAGTCGAGCAGTTCTCGCACTTGATGTAAACGTCTGCCTCAAAATCGGCCTCGGACGGTATATATTCCCATCCAAACATTGTGGCACATCCGCAGTTCCCGCAGATGATGTGTAGTTTTGCGTTTACCATTTCCTTATGTCCAGAGGGATTGGTGATGCTTAACTATAATTTTCATAACTTGTATATCCTTCTTTGATAAGATAGTTTCCAGCCTAGTAACTTCAGCATAACAATTGCTCTCTTTTACAGAAAGCGGAGTCATGCTGTAATTACCATCTTCACTCTTTGTGAACATATCACCAATACTCTTACTAGGTGGGTATGCATCATCAATTTTTTGCTTTAGCTCTACTCTACCTTCTTTGATCCATTCGTAAGCCCAGAGTAAATCTTTATCGATCATAATTTGATGATTAACATACTCTTGATTAACATACCCAAGTTTTAACTCTTCTTCATACGTGTAACCGATATCATGAGTCCAATCGTTTTTCATTTCGACCTCGACATAATGCTCTAGACACTTGAACAAGATAGTAGGA
>Ga0208667_1000074_pt1 | contig 42128 bp, 41 predicted proteins | sample 11BtaG_FD_184085 | JGI IMG/M metagenome (GOLD analysis project Ga0208667, IMG submission 184085) | Marine viral communities from the Subarctic Pacific Ocean - 11B_ETSP_OMZ_AT15265_CsCl metaG (SPAdes) (version 2) | ecosystem: Environmental > Aquatic > Marine > Oceanic | place: Pacific Ocean... | reverse complement strand
TTACTATCATCTCTTGAAGAAATAGTATATGGGTAATCTATAGTAGATGCTGCTGATAGCTGTTGGCTAATTTCTAATAGAGAAGTAGGATTCGTAGTCCCAATCCCGACGTTACCTGAAGAGTCAATACGCATATACTCAATAGCTGAGTCATTACCACTAAAAACTATAGGTGCGCCGCTTGTACTATGTTGAGCATCTATACGTAAATAATTTCCTGCGCTATCCCAAGATATGTTAGCGCTTGAATTATGCCAATCTCCAATCAGTATAGTTGGATCAGCGCCTTCTCCACCAGTTATATTAACGCCATAGTATTCATCAGTTGCAGCATTAACAGCAAAGCTACCTACAACGTGAAGTTTTCTTAAAGGGTTTGTAGCACCTACACCTACATTACCATCTGCGGCAATGCGCATTCTTTCTGTACTATTAGTATCTAAAACCAATGGGTGTGAACTGTAAGTACCTATATGTGAATTGGAATCTTGGCTAAAAGCCAGCAAGGTAGCTCCCTGTGTAGTGTCTTTTATTTTTAAACCTGGAGAACTTGCGGTCTCTAAAGTAAGTAGATGTGTAGGGCTATCAGTTCCGATACCTACTTTACCGTTTTTAATGTAGTGGGTGGTTGCTGTATCGTAAACAGAAACATCAGATAAATTTTTAACTTCAAATTTATCTATTTTCCAAGTATTTGTTGCATCTAAAGTACCTCCAAATAAATCACCAAGAGCCATACCAACTTTGTGATATGTTCCTCCATCTCCATCATTAAAGTCTGTTGTTACTTCGTAACTACCTCTAAAGGCTGCATATCCGGTAGGGTCAATATCCCAGACCATTAATTTACCATCTATATACCTCAACTTCAAACCTGATGCCAGATTATCGGTTGTTTGATTCATAACACCGTTTCCGAAGTTATTTTGTATATTAACAATAGAACCTCCTTCTACTCTTATTAATCTACAGTAAGTACCGTAAGAAGCAGACCACTGTAGAGCATAATAGTTATTAGCATCTTTATATTTTATAATTATAGAGAACGTATCATCACCACTATCTCTTCTTTGGAAATCAACTTTAACTTCGTAATTTACACTAGAAGGAGTTGTATCCGCTAGATACATTATACCATCGTCACTATCAGTAGCATCTAGCTGTGCTACTCCTGTGCCTCCTATTACATTCCAGGTATTAGTATTTCCGTCATCAAATACTTTAGTCCACCCTGCTCCTGTATCTGGAGTGTGAGATTCTAATGCTGTAGTTGAAGATTCTGTAAAATTGTCTAAAAATACTGTTGTTCCTCCTAAATCAAATAGCTCTAAATCCCCTTTACCCTCTACTTGTAGAGTTCTACCTACATTTAGTGAACCACTGTGATCAAATGTTTGAGCTAATGATTTTATCTTAACTATACCGTTATGAAAATTCTCTACTCCATCATCATTTCTAACAAGTCCTATATTTATCCTGGTTGTTGCACCATTTCTAGGTCTCTGCAGGTTGAAGTTATGTTCTAAATTATTTTGAAGAGATTGAGATACCGAATTTTGTCCCCAAAATATATTAGTTTGTACGTCAATTTTACTATCACCAGTTGTTGTTCCGTCTATTATGTTTACGTCTCCTCCATTTCCGTGTGTTAAGCTAGTAGTAGAGTATGTAGTAAGTGGACCGTAGTAGTATCCTGCAGATGCATAAATGTCTTGAAAAGAAGAAATACCGTTAAATACAGAGTCTCCTTTTACATTAAGTCCGTTTTTTATACCTACACTACTATCGTTAGTACTGTTAAAAGTTACTCCTCCTATATTATAAGTTCTAACATAATCGCCGCTGGTTGAACATGTAAATGCTTTTCCTTCTGCTTCATTTACGTATAGTCCATCTACTGTTCCCTGGTAAGGTGATGTTCTAGCTGCTTTGCTGCCATATGTTGCAGTAGTAATATCCCATGCTGTAGATAGGTTAAGTTGAAGGATAGTATCGTAGCCATTATCTATTAACCATATTTTATATCCATCTTCACTAAAAAATAGATCTTCAGCAGAACCAATATCGGCTAAGTTATGTTCACTTGTAGGTTGAAGTTTTATTAATGTAAAAAAGTTCAGTAAAGAAAAACTATTACCAAGACTTAGTGTTGATACATCCCAGGCAGTAGATAATGTGTACTCCTGTATTGAATCTTCTCCTGAACCTACTACCCAAAATCGTGTTCCGTCTGGTTTAAAATGAATTCCGTTAGGATTAGTAAAAGTACCACCGCTATCTGTTAAGGTTTCTTCTCTAGTGTATGTTGCTGTAGAAATATCCCAAGCTACACTCATAGTCCATTGTATCACTTGATCTCGATCATGTCCTACTATGTATACTTCTAACCCGTTTGGTGAAATAAACATACCGTAGGGATTTGCTTCAGATGAAGGACTGCTCTGTAATCCTGTAAGCTGATCTGTATATGTAGCGGTAGTTACATCCCATGCTGTTGAAAGTGCGTATTCATCTATATCGTCTCCTGATCTCCCTAAAATATACATTTTAGTTCCGTCTGGTTTAAAGAATAGAGCTTCTGGGTTTGTATCTTCTCCGCCGGTATAAACTTGATTTATGTTTAGATGCCAGGTAGATATGTCGTTTGAATCGTATTCTAGACTACTTCCGCTGATAAAGTCGAGAGAACCTGTAAGTTTTAAATTGCCGCTAATATTTACTTCACCTTCTGTATTTAGCGAACCTGTAAAACTATGTATATCATCAGAAGTATCTCCAAATTTAGTTGAACCTGATTCATACATTATAGATGCAGAAACGAATTCTGTGTGAAATTCCTGTGCTGTTACTTTACCTGTAACTGTTACATCTCCTGCAAAAGTTGCATTTTGTGATGCATCTAGATGTAATGCTCTAGTACCACCTGACCATAAGTTTGTGTCGTGGCTATTATAGATATTAAAAGACCTTACCGCTCCTCCTGTTTGAGACCTTGCAGAACTATTTCTCCAAATTTCAGCAAAATTGCTTTCATCATTTTTCCATTTTCTAGAAACATAAGCACCACTACCTGCATTAGAATTTGTTTGAACATTAAAACCGCCGCTATTAACGTTGGTATCAAAAGCTGCTGCACCATTTATATCTAAACTAGTTCCTTCTAATTCAGTACCTGTTATTTTACCAGTAGATGTTATAGCACCAGAACCAATTGTCCCTGCAAAAGTTGCATTTTGTGATGAATCTAGTTTTAATACTTCAGTAATAGTACCACTACCATCATCAACATTAAATAACATATCAGGTGTAGAATCATTGTTTATAGTTATGCTAGCTATATCAATACCACTAGAATTAAATATATTTATTAATTTAGTTGTAGTATCATTACTATTACACTGTACACCAAAAACATCTTCACCTGCATCTGCTTGTACACTTAATTTAGCAGTGCCTAAAACACTGGTTCTATTAATTATTACATCACCTGCAAAAGTTGCGTTATTTGTTGAACTATCTAAAGTTAATATATCTGAAAATCCACCGTTCCACTGAGTACCTATAGCTATATCACCAGTAATGTCTGCTTGTGCTGAGTAGTTACTACCACCTGAGTACATTTCAACTCTACCTTTCTGGTTACTTGTTCCACCACCTCTAGTACCACCTGATAAACTTATATAAGCACCATCAGAATAAACGGTGCCACCTCCTAATCTTAAATCGTAACCAGTATTATCTCTAAATATACCTCTAGTACCAGCGGTGTTGTCTATTACAATTGTGCTGCCATATAAAACTCCGGATATATCAGCGTTACCATTTATATCTAGACTAGTACCTTCTATTTCACCACCAGATATTTTACCACTAGTAGTAACATTACCTGCAAAAGTAGCATTATTTCCAGAAATAGCAATAGGTGCATCTGTAAGCGTATCGCTGTCTGACCACATTACAACATCATTGGCAGTACCAGAACCATCAACCGTACCGCTACCGCCTCCATCTGTTTCTATAATATTACCGGATGAATCTACTGCTAAAGTTTTAACTGCTGTTCCTGTAAAGTTACCTGAACCGTATTGATGTAGTATGGCTTGTCCAGTATCATTTAAGGTAAAATGTTGAGTAGCTGAACCTGCTTCAGTAGTTCTATATGCCCACTGTAATTTACCGTTAGAATCTATTTCTTGAGTCCATATCTTAGTACCTGATCTAGATTGTCTTATCCCGGAGGAAGCTCCGGTAGAGCCGCTAATATGTAATTTAGTGCTTGGACTAGTCGTACCGATACCTACATCACCTGTTGAAGTGATACGCATGCGTTCAGAGTTAGTCGTGTAAAAACCTAACGTACCTGTAGATGGTAAATCTAATCCAACTCCATCTGCTCCAACAGAAAGTTTTAGTAGAGGATTAGTCGTTCCTATACCTACGTTACCTGATTGGTTTACAGTTACAAGTGTTGATCCATTAGATTGTATCTTAAATGTTCCGTCACTATTAGTAGAAATGTTTGGATATGTACTCTTATAGTCTAAAGCTCCAAATTCAAAAACTCCAGAACCTTGAGATAGAATTCTATTTCCATTTATTCTGTATCCATTTGATGTTCCAAATGGTATATTAACATCGCCGTCTACATCTAGTTTATGTCCAGGATTAGTAGTACCAATACCCACATCGCCTGAGCCTGATATGAATATTCTAGCAATATCAGCAGTCTTAATGTGAAAACTTCCTGTATTGTTAGTAGTGGCTGTCTTTCCTATAAGAGGGTCTCGTACTGCTTTATTAGCTCCGCTATTTGATGGGTCGCGATCACCAAAAGATAATTGATGACTATTACCGAAGTATGCTTTTACTCCTCCTCCCCATACATAAGCTAATTCATTATTATCAAATTTTAGACTGGATGCATAAGTGTTGCTGGTAGGGAATGCTTTATATTCATGAGAACTAGAACCACTCAGTATTATACTGCCCTGGTGTATATGTAGTTTTTCTGCTGGGCTTGTAGTACCTATACCTACATTTCCTGAAGCTGATATAAATAACCTAGTAGTATTAACTGTCTGAAGTGATAAATTTCCTGTGGATGCTTGGTTAGTTATAGTCATTCCTGCTGATGCAGATGTAGTCCACTTATCGTATTGAATATAATTTCCGTCATGACCGTCCCATAAGTATACTCTACCGGAATTTTTAACTCCGATATCTCCATTCACTGTTAACTCTCTAGTTGGTGAAGTGTCTCCAATACCTACCTTTCCAGTCCCATCAGGATCTATTAATAAATCTTCATTAGTACCGTATGTTGTAATATGTGCTCCACCATTATTGTGCCCGAGTCTAAGCACCGGTGTAGTTTGTGTAGATGATGTATTCCTAATTGTATTTGCAAAGACTGAACCGTTAACTTGATGTGTTACTTGGGAATACGGACCTATATCATAAAAATAGGTACTAGATCTTTCAGCTCTAAATAGTTTAGTACTATTATCTTCTGCATTATTTACTATAATAGATCCTGTAAAGTTATGTACATCATCAGAGGAATCTCCAAACTTAGTTGAACCTGATTCGTACATGATAGACGCACTAACAAATTCTGTATGGAATTCCTGTGCTGTTACTTTACCTGTAACTGTTACATCTCCTGCAAAAGTTGCATTTTGATTGTTCTTTAAAGTAAAAGAAGTCTCATACGCGCTGCCGTTCCAAGTATATAATTCAAACCCTCCATCTGTGGAGTTTGTACCACCATAAAGTTTTAGTTCACCGTTGCTCTCTTTCGTTATAGCCAACTGACCACCAAATCTTATGTTATTACCTAAGTCTAGTTTTAAATCACCGCCGATATTTACAGCACTGGTTACTGTTAAATCTCCAGTTAAGGTATCTGTTGTGTTAAGTAAGTACCCACTTAAATCATTAGACACTAAATATGTACTTGAATCTACAGAACCATCTGCTTTGAGGAATTGCGAGCTTGTACCTCCATCTTTAATAAATGAATCAGCTTTAATATTACCATCAACCTCTAATTTTTGACTAGGGCTAGTTGTTCCGATTCCTACGTTACCATCTTCGTCACCAAAAAATAATGTATTTGAATGTGTAGAATCTTGTATTTTAAATCCTACTGTTTCTTCTGCTGAGATTCTTACGACTAGATTAGCGTTATCTGTATCTTCTAATACTATTTGCTGTGCGTTAGGTCCTTTTATATGAAGCTGTCCTGATGCTCCGGCAATATCGCCCGAAGCTCCTATCATTAAATTACCCTGTATTTTACCTTCTCCTAATACATGTAATTTTTGACCTGGATTAGTTGTTCCAATACCGACGTCACCGCCTGATTCAATAGTTAGTCTAGCTGTTGCATTTGTATATAATTGAACAGATGCTGCTTCGTTATTACCAAAATAAGCTGTATTAGCTAAAGAGTTTGTAAAAACTGTACCAGCGTCTCCATTAAGGCCTATTTTTGCGATAGTATTACCGCCGTCTTGTACAAATTTTAATAATGGATTATTGTTTTCATTATCATTATCCGTATCAGACTCTATTATAACTAATGCATCTCCGCTTGTTCCAGATGAAACGTGCAACAAACCGCTAGGACTAGTTGTCCCGATACCTACGTTACCATCTCTATTAATTAACAATTTTGTTGATTCTGTGCCTCCTATAAAAGTATTTATTTTAAAATACCCAGTACCACCTCCTATGTTTTCGCTTCTTAAAGTGTACCCGTGGCTGCCTTGGTCAGTTGTTAATTCAAGAACCGCATCTCCCGCTTCTCCTACATCATTATCACTATCTCCTGCTATTCTTATTATTGCATCCCCTGTGTTAGAAACTTCTAATTGTCTACTAGGACTAGTCGTACCAATGCCTACGTTACCTAGTACATCTAAATCGTTGGTAATAAGTGCATTTGATCCAGTTAGATCGGCAGTAATGTTAAGCGAGTTCAAGTTAGCGTCGGAACCACTAACTATCAGTTTTTTCCAATTTGGCATATGTCTTTAGATTATGGTTGGTTACAGGTTTGCCTGCCCACTTCCCTTTCGGGCCAATAATATACGTATAAATAGCAAAAGGTCCCGAAGGACCTTGTGTGTTATTTTATTGCATCTATGTGTTTTCCTATTTTAGCAAATACCTTGACAAATATTTCAAATTCGTTTCCTGTATAAGTAGCAGTTCTTAGTTTTGCTAGTATGAATTCTGCTTCTTTTTTAGTTAGTCCTTCGTCTTTTGCCTTTTTAGGTAAAGCTTTTTCTAATAATCCCATAAAATAGTATAACTTAATTTTTAATTGTGCTTTTTATACGTAGATAAATATGTCTGTACCTTCTACTCTAATATTTCCTACATGATCTGCTTGTGCTGTTGCAGCATTGGTTTCTGTACCTTCGAATACACCTGCTACGTGGTAACTTGGTGTTTGATCACCTGTTGCATTAGAAGCCATATTATTAACAATCGCTGCACGACCGTCATTAGTGTTATAACTCGCATCCCATATTAATGCTGCTCCTGATTGTGCTACTCCGTTAGAACCTCCAAATACTATACCGGAATCTCCAGTAGTTGCAGAGCCAGAATTAAGAAGAATAAATCTATCTTCTATATCTAAGTTGGTAACATTAGCATTTAATGTGTCTCCTTCTACTGTAAGGTTACCAGTTAAGGTTAAGTTTGTAAACTGAGGAGAAGCTCCTGTTCCTAAACCTGCTAATGTACCAGATAAAGTATCACCAGTTAGTGATAAGTCAATACCGGTCTGACCAGAAGTATCTGAAACGGCAAAGTTAGTATCATCAGAAATATCTATTTGACCCAAGGTAATTTCTTGACCAGATAGTGATAAATAATTATGAGATGATGTATCTAAAGTAACATCAGTTGAATTATCAGTACCTGCTGGATCTACTCCGATTGCAGTTTGTAATTCAGCTTGAGTAATACCATTTCTTAAAGTAGGTGTACCGCTATTATCGTAGATTGCTGCTGGATTTATAACGGATTGTCCGTCAACTTGTGCTGATCCAGAAACTGTGCCTGAAGGTAAAATTGCTGTTACAGATCCTGCTGTTACTGTTCCAACGGTAGTAATTGCAGATTGTAAAAAGTGTTCCCCCGCTACAAAGTTAGTAGTTTGATCGTGATCTATTTGAATTGATGAGGAGACTATTCCTTCACCTGCGCTAAGTAGGTATCCTGAATCGTTATTTAATTGTGATATGTCTGATCCGGAAACCAGTAATTTTTTCCACTGTGCCATGTCTAAAAAATATTAATTTTAAGTTTATTATAAATATGTACTAATTTGTATAACCGAAATAGTAATCGTTACTAGCGCTATAGAATAGTCCACCTTCAACAGCAGTAGGAGTAGAAGTTTGAGGATTTAGTTGAAGTGTTCCTTCACTATTAACTTTTATTTTCTCTTCTCCGTTAACATTTATGCTGAAAACATCTTCAACTCCATCTAAATCTAAGTATATAGAACCAGTTGTACTGAAAGAGCCCGATACGTTTAGAGACCCTGTTAAATATTCCCCTATTTCCGGTAATTGGTTGCTTATTTGGTTCCAAAATACCTGAGCCATTATCCATTAAGTTTTCCAGTTATGGTTATTTCCATACCCTCTGTAATATCGTACCCTAATACACTACGGTTGAAGTCTACAACAAGATCGCTACCATCTTGCACTATACTTTCAATTGCAGATGGTTCTATTGATAATCCTCCAATAGTTACTAGGAAATCATCTATTTCGTGATCAGGAAAATTAGAAGGTGGAGTAGCCAAAGTAACATTAGCAAATGTAATACTATCTTCTTCACTATCTACTACATAAGAGTAGTTATTAGTGTCTACAGTATTCGACAATGCTAAATAGGTTCTTTCTTCTGCTGTCATTCCACTGAAATTAATATTTACTTCTGAGTTTCCTGTAATATTATCGTAAAATCTACCTTTTGGTGCAGATGTTGCTTCAGATGAAGCTTTTGATACTAATATCTCTTCACTACCTGCTGTTTCTAAACCAAATTTTATTGCTGATTTACTGTAAAACTTGTTCATATTAGCAATTGACGTGTTAATACTGTCAGGTACTATATGACCCATCATTTTAATATCAAAATTAGTCTTAACTGTGCGATCCTGCCCTTGATTCACCTCTGTGGTTGTGGTATAGCTATCAATCATTGCACGGAAGTTAAACTTTTCTGGATCTCCCCAGTATGCATCTGATGCAAAGTTGATAGCTTCTACTATTTTATTCATTTGCTGTACATATTCCGTAAATATTATACAAGAGTACGTTATATTTACATAATCTGGGATAATTACTCCGTATAGTTCTTTTACCGGCTCTCTATTATTTAATCTAGAGAATCTATCGTATACGTTTTTCTTAGAATACCGTTTTTCAAAGATAGCAAAGTTGTTTGGATTGTTAGCATCCATTTTATTACCTAAAGCCCTGTTCTTTTCTATAGAATCCCTTTTAAACATGATAAGAGGAGTTTGTATTTTCCCATTTTTATCACGATAGTACCCATCTTTCTGTACTGCTGCCCATCTTTCTGGTGAACCGTACACGACTGGTACATTTATTCTTTTACCGTTCTGTATAACTGATGGCTTAATTACATTATTGAAATAATATACAATTGTTTCGTCAATATCTCTTAGACCTATACTGAATTGTTTTACGTCATCATTCTTAACCGAACGTTGATACCCTCTGTTCTTCTTTATAATATCAGGAGTTGGTTGCTTCTGAGCATTATTGTATGTGTCTATAGCAGCCTGTGATAGCTGTGACTGTCTTTTTGGTACTATTTTAGTCTTTTTTGCCATCTATTAACGTGCTCTTGTTATTCCAATTCTATCTGTTCTTGTTAAATGACAATCTACTATAATAGATACGGAAGAACCAAACTTATGTCCTTTATTAGTTAGGTTGTAACTACTGTCTCTACCTACAAATAATTGGTTCTCTCTAACTGTATCTACCTCATAATAATCTTCATGCCACATAACTATGTCTCCTACTTCTGGTACAGTATTTGCATCTACTAAATCTTGTCTGGTGAAAGCAAAAGAAGCATCTCTACCTAAATCCGGGCCAAATTCATCTACATTTATTACTTGATCTCCTCTAGTAATAAGACAATTTAATTTAACTGGGTCTAGGTAAACTTTATCTGTAGCTTCTCCGTATAAGTTTGCTTGAGTATCAGTTAAAGATAATTTATAGTAGCCAATTTCTTGTTCTACTATATGTTGAAGTATTTCTCTGCTTATATGAGTTGAGAGAACATTAAAATCTTTTTGACTGCCGAATAGCATATATTATTTTTTCTTTTCAATTGTTTTATCTGCAATTTCTACTCTTTTTACTTCCGGAATTCTTTGAAGGGAAGTATTTTTAAATGAAGCAAAGGCTTCACTTGCAGGTTTTGTTGTTAATAACTTAACTTTCATAATAGCAGTATTATTATCCCCATTATGTGAAACCTGTCCTACAGTCAATACTCCAGGCATTGCTCTTAACATTTCTCCAATGTCCTGAACAGTAACGTCTTCGCTATGTCCTATTCTCACCATTGCTTGGTATACTGAGAATTGTATTTCTGATATTAAGTCAAATATTTTCATTATCCTATGTAAACATGCATTGGCACTCCTTGCATTGCATCATTAATATATTTTGTCTGTGTTGCTGCTAGTTCTAATTGATTAGTTAGAGAAGCTGTTTGCATTGTTGCTTTTAAATCCTCTACTAAAAATACTTTTTCGTCTCTTGCATCTGCTAATAAATCTGCAGCATTCATAGTTACTTCGGATCCCGGTACTGGTACTGTCTGATACTTACCTCTAACGTATGCTAACATTTCTTTGCAGATAGCAACTGCATATTTATAAATCCACTGTCTCCCTATATCATTTATCGCTGAATATTCTAAGAATGGAGCATTTGCGTTAGAGATATTAGTAGTAACTCCTGTAGTAGAGGTCCCTCCACCTGATCCATTTACTGTACCGCTATTTTCGGCAGTAGCTGCAAAGCTAACTCCATCATTTACGTATGCAGAGTTTTTATCTTCAAGAGTATAGTACTGAATTTTTAATTTACCTGCTGTTTTTGGTACTGGAAATATTCTTAATTTGTTATTGTTAATTTCAAAACTATAAGAAGATTTTCTAATTTGATCATTGAATTCTATAGCCTGTACTTTGAGTAGGTCATAAGATGCTGGCATTAAAAGGAAATTAACTCCTGGAGAATATGAGCCAAAGTCAAAAGCATCCATTAGAGATTGAATTCCTGTTCCTGTACCTGCGTAAGGATCGAAGTATCTTAAAATAGCTGGTGGAGCTTCGTAAAATATTTTTCTTATTTCTATCGCTCCTGCGCCTATGAGTGTTTCTAAATCGTAATCCTGTTCTCCAGGTTCTAGGTCTATAAGGGCAGACTGTAGATCAACGTCACCTCCAACTCCGGCTTCCATACCGTATTGTTTACTAGCTCTTATAACATCTCTTAAACTAGGTCTAAAGATAGTTTGGTTAACGGCTTCTCCACTTGAACTTCCTCCTATTTGACTAGACATATTGTTAGAAACTAAAGATTCATTAACTTCTTTACTATATGCTGCTACTGCTTCTTCGAATGCAGTGTAAAATTGTCTTTCATTTAATTCTATATCAAGTACTGGCCACCCTAATTTTTCAGCACAGTACCTTGCGACCTTAGGAGCATCTTCTTGGAATGCTAGATCGTCATCAAAAAATCCAAAAGGAGTAGATTCACCAGCTATAAAGTTAGTTGAACCGTCCCAAATTTCTATATCTGTGGTAGGGTGTGACATAATTTAAATTATTATTCTTCTGTTAATGCTATAAAGTAACCTAATGTAGAACTAAATCCATCTTCTCCAGATCCTATAGAACGAGCTTTTACTGATCTTAAATCTCCATATTCGAAATTGCTAAAATCTTCGTTAACATATTCTGAGCTAAACATAAAGCTGCCGCTTGGTGATAGTAAGTAATGTTGTTCTGATGTTGAACCTGATATGAGTAGGTCGATGTTGTCATCTGATAGGTTAGTAATACGTGCATATTTAATACTACTAGATACAAAAGTACCTGCACCTGGAAGATTATCGACGTTTATTACTTCTGTATGTTGACCAGCAGGAATATTCATTACACGATTATCAGCATAGCTAATGCTAGGAATCCTAATTTCAACATTAGTTCCTCTCTCAACTCCTTCGAGTTTAACTCTTTCTCTGATAAAATATGTGAAGTTAGCGTATTTAGGCATTTTAATATAGTTTATTTATAAATAGCAATTAATCCCTGAAGGTTTTATATACCTCTAGTATAGGTGCAACAATCTGATGTCTGTGGTTATATTCTAAAGATGCAGTTTTGAATCCTTCTACATGTTCTTCCAATCTAGCAAGAAAAGAAAACCCAGTATCTCTTTTATTTTTCAAATCTATTTGAGCTAAATCACCGCAGATTACCATCTTTGATCCTTGCCCTAGTCTTCCTATAACTGTCTCCATTTGAGAGTGTGTTACATTCTGCGCTTCGTCTACAATTACAAAAGAGTTAAGAAAGGTTCTACCTCTCATAAAAGCAAATGGAACTATTTCAATATTACCATTTTCCATTTCCTTTCGTACTTTGGCTTCATTATATAACATGAATAGATTGTGATAGATTGGTGCTAACCAAGGGTCCATTTTCTCCCTTATATCGCCTGGTAAAAATCCTATATCTTCTTTAGCTACTGTTGGCCTAGTTATGATAACCTTTTCAACCTGTTTGGTAAATAACATATCCAATGCTACTTGTGTGGCTACTAGAGTTTTTCCGCTTCCGGCCATTCCTTTTAATACAGTTATAGGTGCTTCTAGTATCTTAGCTTTTGCTTGTTTTTGTTCTTCGTTAAGTTGTACGTTAAATTTAATTGGTCTCTTTGGTCTTCTTTTTTGGACGAATACATCGTCGGTATGGTGGTTTGAAGGCATATGTAATAACGTTATTGTTCTTATATATAAATATCAGAAAAATATACTTAGGAAACAAAAAAAAGAGGCCCGAAGGCCTCTCTTAATTTATTTAGAATCTAAGTTAGATTATACTGTAGCTAAATCGCTTACATAAATCTTACCGTAGAATTCTGGACGAATCATCTTCTTAGCATAACGAGTCATGATACCTTTACGTGGTGTGAAGGTAGTTGGATCGTATACTAATGGAGTCATCATTAATGGTACGTAAGGAGCATATACAGCACCAGTTTCTAAGAACTGAGATCCTCTATATCCAGTTAAGATTACGTTTTCAGTCATATAAGGATTCTTATATACTTTGTAACGTCCGTTTAACTGTCCTACTTTTTGTACACCAAATGCAAAGTCCATTTTGTCACCATCAGTATTAGCAGCGTATCCAGGAATTGATTCTAGGATAGTAGCTACAGTTGGAGAACATACTAGGAAGTTAGCACCACCTCTAAGAGTTTTTTGGTGAATCTTGTTAGATACTTTTTGGATTTTAGTTCCTAATGTTTGGAACCATTGTCCTTGAGTATTGTAGAAGTCTGTTGAAGCAGCAGTACCGGCTGACCAGTTACCTCCTGTTGTAGTTCCTTCCCATACTTTGTTATTTCTAGCTGACCAACGCTCAGTTGTAGCAGCATCTTGAATTAACATATCTAAGATCTCAAGATCAATCTCCATAGAGATATACTCACTCAATAAAGATGTTAACTCAGCCTCAGCATCAATACTGTGGTAAGCGTTAAGATCTTGAGCGAATTCTGGAGTCCACTGTGCTTTTAACTTTCTTGTCTTAGCAACAATCGCTTCAGAAGCAAGTTCTACGTTGATTTCTGGGATAGTAATTGAACTAGCAGGATTATCTTCAAAGTCTCCTCTGTTATTTTCTGTTGGTACAGTTACGTAAGCTAAATCAAGAGCTGTAGCAGCATCGATATCGTTAGCTTCAACTACGATGAAAGAAATTTCATTGTTACTTGAATCAACAGAAGTATACTCTGGGTATACTTTTAAGATGTCTCCAGAAGTAAGGCTAAAAGCTCTTACTGCTTGGTAATCAGCACGAGTTAAATCGTCTCCGTCTACAGTTACTTTTACTACTTTATCTCCGTTTCCAGCTGCTGCGATAGAAGCAGAAAAATCAGCGTCATATCCAAACAAATGCTCGTCTGCATCTAAATCTACAGAAGCAGTAGTAAATTTGTTAGCAGCAGAATGATCTGCAGCTAAATCACCACCAGCATAAGCTTTAGAAGAAGAGTTGATTGAATATCCAAATCTTCCTACACCGTATAGACCACCGTCTACATCAGTATCAACGCCCATTTTAGAGCTAGCTTCAGTTACGTTACCGTACATGTTAGTGTTTGCTCCAAATTTATCTTTTCCAGTTCCGTATTTGAAATCTAGATAAAAGATAAGACCTGAAGGTAAATTCATTGGCTGTACAGATACAAAATCCTTAGCAGCGATTTGAGCAAATACCTTACGTACTAATGGTAAAGCTACTCCAGCCCACTGCTCTCCAGCGCCACCGCCATGTGCAGCTCCATTTACATTTGTACTTGATTGCTCAGATACAATTTGCTTAGCTTGATTCTCAAGAATCATAGCCATGTTGTTTTTTTCGATCTCGTTAGAATATCCTTCTAATAGACCTGATTGAGTCCATTTGTCCGCTAAACGTGCAGCATCTGCTTGCAAGTTTTTGAAGTTACTTTGAGACCCTTCTAATAATTGATTAATTTCCATGATTAAAAATTGTCTTTTTTAAATAATTTATTTTATAATTCCAGCTAATTTTTGCATTCTTTTTACAGCATCACTAACTTCTGAAATTACTTCTGGTTTAGAAGCGGTTGTTCCAGTAGCTTTTGAAGCCATACCTAATTTAGCTTCTTTGATTGAACCTTTAGTAGTTTTACCAACTACGTTATCAGATACAGTCTCGAATACTAATTTTACTTCTTTAACTGTCTCAGCTTTATCGAATGCAGCGATAACATTTACTTTTTGAGATTCAGTTAAATTATTTGCTTTGAAGACTTTATTTACATAAAGTAACTTAGCGTTAAGTAGGTTTACTTCTTGAAGTTGTCCTTTAAGCTGTTCGATAGTTGCAGTAGCTTCTTCTATATCACTAGATTCTTCTAATTCAACTTCTTTCATAGCATCAGACATTTTACCTAACTCAATATCTTTAACAAAGTCACCTACTTTCTTGCCTGCTTTTTTAGCATGTTTGGCTAAGAACATTACTGCCTTTACTAATTCATTGTCTTTAGGGTCTCCAAATTCACCAACTCCATACCCAGGTCTTACCTCTTCGATCTCTTCTTCTGAGATTTCAGATTCATTTCTGTGTTGAGTTACGCTAGCAGCAGCTGATCCAGCTTTTTCTAAACCTTGAGCTAATTTTTTTCCTCTGTCTCCAAATTCTCCAGCTTTTAGTTTATCCATTAAGTGAGAAAGTCCAGCAGCACCTCCGAAAAGGGCAGCTACACCAGCACCTACTGTTACAGGATCAATTACTTCTTCAATACCTTCTTCAGACATCTCCCCAGTTACTTCTTCTTCTACAGATTCGTCGTTCTTTTCATCAGACATTTCTGTAATTTCACGAAGTAATTCATCTAAGTCAATCTCTTCTTCATCTTCCGCTCCTACCATATCGTCAGCTGGTAACTCTTCACCAGGAACTTCTTCCTCATGATCGTGTCCCATTTCCTGAGCAATAATATCGCGGATAAGGTCTTTAAGGTCGTCGACTTCCATGTCTTTTACCTCTACTTCTTCTTCTGCTTCCTCTTCAGATTCTTCTGAATCAACGTCAGCATCGTCTTCAGCATCTATTACATCTTCTTCTTCTGTAAAAGTTTCTTCGATTGCTTCATCTTTATTGTCTTTTTCCATTCCTTCTTCTACCTCTTCTTCGTTTACTACTTCTTCTTCTTTGATGTCTTTATCTTCCATCTCTTGAAGTTTAGCAGCTAACATATCTTTTAAATGAGGAGTTAAAGTCTCTTCTAAAGCTTCTTTAGCGTTAGCAATAGCGGCTTCTCTTACAGATTTAGCTTCAGCAATAGCTTGCTTGAATAAATCTTTGTTTGCCATTTTAAATAATTGTGATTTTCGTACGATTATTTGAATCGTAATGTGAAGTTTTTTATTTTTTTAATACAGTATAAGGAACTGTATATTTGTATATAAATATATACTAATTACAAAAACAAAAAAAACCCCTACATTTCTGCAAGGGTCGGTCTATAGCAGTTAGCTTTATAGGGGTTATGCTCTAAGTATATCGTTAATTATACTGTGCACTTTTCCGTACTTATCTACTTTCCCTTTATTTTCATTTAAGCTTATAGGATTCATAAAAGCACCGTGGGTTGACGGATTAGAAACAAAATCCCAACATACTAATTCAAAGTCTGATTGAACTTCTAAGTACCCTTCATTTGTTTGTTGTACCGAACCTGTACCTCTAGATGAAATCCCTATGGTATGTCCGGCTTTTATAATTTCTTTTACAATATTACCGGCAGGAGTATTAAGTAACTCTACTCTTCCTATTAAATCGTCTCCTTTCCAATATAGATCTTTTACTATATGAGATGCATTTTTTAATGATACTACAGCAGATTCTGGATGATCTAGTTCTCCAAATGCATTTCCATTTTTAACGAATTCTGTCATATACTTTTTAGCTTCTCTTACTAGAAGCTCTTTTTCATATATTCTTCCGTTTTGGTTTTTTGCACCAGCTCTCTGCATAACTCCCTCTACTTCAAATACTCCAGGTCTTTCCTTAGATTCTTTAAGGATAGATTTGAATGGTGTAACATTTACTAATACATTTGCCATAATTTACTTTCTTTTAGAGTATTTATACTTCTTACCTTCTGCAGCTATCTTATCTGTAGATTTAATTTTATCGGTACCGAATTTGCTTCCTGCTTCTTCTGCTCTAAAATAAGTAATAGTAGCTAAACCGTTCATTCCTCCTAATTTACTTCTATAGATGTCTCCAGGATTCACATTACGAGCGTTTTTAACAACCCATCCAGCATCTTTATCTGGTCCGTATTGTCCTTCAGGTGTTGAAAAATATTTTGCAACTTTTTCTAATGCATCAGCTTTAGATTTATTAACTGATACTTCAAGAAATTCATATCCATCAGGATACTGTTTATATGCAATCCCTGCTAAACTTGGGTCACTTTGTATTTTCTTTTGAGCATCTACAGGAACCATACCTTGTCCTTTAAATAAACCCGTTTTAAATCCTGCTGTGTTTAATCTTTTCAACAAATCAGGTCCAAACTTGATAAGCTCTTTATTTAATGCCTCATTAATAGGAGTAAAAACTGTTTCTTTTTCTTCTAGCTCTTCTTCTGCTATTTCATCAGTTTCTAGCATTTTTACTTTAGGCATTTCTAAACCTTTTGTAAATCCTTTTTCCGTTACCGGCATTAGATCTTTTCTGAAAGCAGATTCGATAGCTGGGCCTAACATAGCACCTATTGCCAATCCTTCAGTATTTTTGATATCTTTAAAGCTATCGTATACTTTTTGAATCTTGTCTTTAGTTTTAGCATAATAAGACTCTACATCAGTAACTATATTTTCTAAACCGTTGATAGCATTTTGGAATCCTTCAAAATCACTATACTGACTAGCTATTTTTGATAGGTTACCTGTAGCAGCTTCTGTTATTACTTCTTCTTGAAGTACTTTAGATATAATAGCTTTAAATGCTTCTTTTATTTCTTCATGCTCTTCTATAGCATCTTCTACGATATCTTCTCCTATATTAATTCTACTTTCTAAGTAGCTTACTAAGTCTTTTTTGGCATGAGGTACCATTGCAGCTTCTGTAGCAGGTCCAGCTTTCCACTCTTCCCATACAGATTCTAACTGCTTCATAGCTTTTTCAAGCATAGGCCCCATAGACTCTACATATCCGCCGGTTTCATAATCATTTTCTGTTACAACTTTACCGCCTTTCATTTTTCTACGTCTACCTTCGCTAATAGAGCTTTTGTTTCTATCTTGAATAACTCTTTTAATAGCATCAGGAGTCCCACCCATTCTAGGGTTTCCTGAACCGCCTAATATGTATTCTAATTCTTCATCAGATATACTAGGATCGTTAATTTGTTTTCTATATTTTGATGTTATTGCAGAATAAGATCTATCATCATTGTGGTCTTTTGCCATTTCAGGTGACATTTTATAGTCACCAACAGCAGGATTGGAAATAGGTCTTGATAAAATATCTTTATCATGTATATCTTCATCTACATCTTTACCCATTGCTTTTTTGATAGCCTTGTCTTTAGCAGCCATGTAATCATCTCCGTCTACATCTCCGTCTCCGTCATGATCTTTTCCTTTCTTTTCGTCTATATAATCTGTATTTACTGATAAGAATTCTTTGAAGTTATCTAGAACTGCTTGCATTCCTTCATCAGAACCATCTGCTTGTTCTTCCCATTCTGGATGAGTTCTGTAAAAATCGTTGATAGTTTCATCGTCAATTATACTTTCACCTGTTTTTGGGTTTTTGTAAAAATCTTTTATATAATCGGCAACTGCATCAGCTTGATCATATTCGTATAATGATTTTTTCTTTTCTTTTAAGCTTTTCAAAGCAGCTTCTATCTGTTCTTCAGTAAAGCCTTTAGCCATAGCAGCTTCTTTCAATTCAGCTTTTTTAAGTCCATTGAAAGTATCTACATGGTTACTCTTTTTAACCTCCACGTATTTGTCGTGCTTATCTACTTTTTTAGAATCTCCCGATAAGAGATGTAAGTAGTGGTTAGGATCTTTATCTAGATTCTTAATAGCTTTCTTTTCTGCTTTAATGAAATCTTTTTCTAAGATAGATTCTTGAGACATTAATCCCATTCCTTCTAATTCGTAATCAACTCCTCTTCTTAGTGCCTCATCAGAGTACTTTTTACCTGGAGTATCATATTCGGGTGTATCTTTTTTCTTAGCTTCGTATATTACTCCTTTACTTTTGAGAATAGATACTGTGTCTTTGTACCCATTAAATGGAGATATAAATTGAGATAGTTCTCGTTTTGCATCTTTTACAAATTGAGATTTAGAGAAGGTTCCCTCTAAAATAGCGTTATATTTTTCCTGTATTGTTCTCATCTAAATAATCAAACATTTTAGTGTTATATGGTCTTTTTTTTGTCTTTGCTACCTTATAGCCTAATTTCTCGGCATATTTTGTTGCATTATTCTTTTTACCCTTTTTTGAAAAAGCATGAGGAGTAGCATATTGCGCTCCTTTGCCGGGTGTAAAAGAAGCACCACCGACATTGGTAGCGCTAATTTCATTTATCTCCTGCATTATTTCTTTTACTAATTCTCTTAATTGGCTTATTTTCATAATCCTTTTAATTCTTGAACTAGTTCATAATATTGCATTATATTAACAAGATGATCATCAGTTACTCTTTTTGTTTTAGCAACTGGTTTAATAGTTTTAATTATTTCTTGTAACTTTATAGTTACAATGTCATCTTCAACTGTCTCTTTTAATCTATTGATAATCTCTTTTAATTTATTCAATTCTTCATTTACTACATTACGTAAACGAGTAGATGAATCAACAGATGTAATAAATTCTTTTAAGATATTTTTCTGTTCTGGAAGAAGAGTGCCGTATTTAGAATTAAACTTTTCTAAAAGTATTTTGAAAGTAAGTAATTTAAGATCCTTATCGTATTTAGAATACTCCTCAATTAAGTTATCTCTTACTTGCTTTTTATTTTGCTCTTCTTTTGTAAGATGCTCTAATATAGTAGTTTTATTATCTACTAAAAAATTAGGGTCTACAATATCTGTAACTTTATGTGCCTCCATTAAACAGTATAGAGCTGCAAGTGGTTTGTAATCTTTTACTGAGATAGAGAAAAATTCATCTAAATTGTAACTATCTTTTATTTCTTTAATTAGGCTATACTTTTGCTTTTTTAAACTATCTTTATTAATTGAACGAGCAACTTCTATTATAGTTGAAACAATAGATTCTGCTTTAGATTGAGATATCGATTTATTTTTTAATATGAATTCGTATAGTTTAAACTCACGTACTAAAGCTGATTTACCAGTAAAGTTGTTTTTAAGAATAGTTACTGCGGCAGAGTCTTTTTTATTAAGAGTATCTGCTGCAATTTGCTTTACTAATAATTCGAATATTAGTCCAGTATTTTTGTACTTGCTATGTTTAATGCGCATTATTATTATGTTTTGTTGTACACGTAGTACACCTTACCTATATAAATAGTGATTAATTTTGTAAATCTTTAATTTGTGATTCATCCAACAAGTTATCTTTCTCTTTCTCCTTCTTTTCAAATATAATTTGTTTTCTATTATTGAAAATATCTTTATTTTGATAAAAAAGTGTCTTTGCTAAAGTATTATCTACTTTAGTAGAGTTATCTTCTTCGTTAACATTCTCGTTGTCTGATTCAAAACCACCTTTCATACCGTGTTGGCCTAGAGGATCCCTACCTCCAATACCATCATTAGTACCGTAACGCGATGCATGTAACTTAGGTCTTCCACCTTCTGGGCCTATTTCTCCTATGCCTGGAGTATCGTCTTCATATCCTGCGGGAACTCTTCCAAAAGGCATACCTTTTTGATCTCCCTGTCTACGACCATATAAGGATGCTAAATCATGCGGAGTACCGTAAGACTTACCAGACTTAGCAGGATCGTTACCTTCATTTTCTATCTGTGTTATTCTAAATAATCTCTTTTTATCTTCAGCAACTAGATCTCTCATTTCCATATACTGATCCTCTGATAGGTTGAAGATATTATCGTATATGTAATCTGTAGGGAATAATTTAGTATCTAACATTTGAGATGCTAAATCAACTTTTTCTTTTAATAATGCTACTTTCTCTTGTTCGAATATTATAGAAGGGTTAGTAAGACTAATCTCAAAGTTTGTTAACGACTCTCCTTTAAAGCCTTGGGTATATAGGTGTACTAAAGCTATCTTAGTCAACTCAGATTCTAATATTCTCTGTAATCTTTCTACCGTTCTTGCAAATCTAATATCTTCTGCTGCTAATGTTGCTTTACCGTTAAGATCTCCTTCGTATCCGAAATATGCTTTAGGTACCTTTAAGGCTGCAAACATCTTATCTCTTAAGTATTCGATGTCATTTGTACCGTCGTAATCAAGTCCTTTAGTAGTATCTATTTTTGTTTGGGTATCACCACCTCTCATTGGAATATAGTAATCTTCCATCATATTCATCATATTGAATCGAAGATTATAATCACCTGTATTTGGGTCAACATATGGAGTTTTTTTCATAGTGTTGATAGTTTTTTGCATAAACTGCTCAACCTCATTAGGTGGTATCTGGCCTACATTAATATAGAAAGTTCTCTTTTCAGGAGCTCTCATTATACGGTGTATTAACATCGCATCTTCCATTAAAGTCAGCTGTTTGTATATTTTTCTAGCTGGTTCTATGAAAGAACGTCCGTATGGAAGGTAGTTAGTATCTGATATTAATCTGAAGTGAGCTATCTCATAGTTGTCAAACTCTACTACCTTTTTGTTACTTTTAGGCATATAGTTAGGATCTTGAGATGATGCTAATCCATCAGGATCTAATTGAAAAGTTACTCTAGCAGGATTTTCTGGGTCTAGTCCTTCCTGTCTTGTCATATGGTAAACAGTATAAGGAAGCACATTATATACTCCAAACTCTTCTGCTATTTCTAATTTGAGGAAAAAGTCACCATATTTACACATATTACGTGTCCAAGACCATAAATTAAATTCTATATTAAGAACGTCGTAAAATAAATTATAAAGTACTTTCTGTATATTTTCATCTGATGATTTAATAGAAAGTACTTCTCCCATATCGTTTTTAAGGGTAGCTTCATCAGCTAATATATCTAATGTAGAAGCTATTAATGGATCGGTATCCATTGCTTCATAATCAGAGTATAATTGAATACGTAGGGTTTGGTAATTTAGGTTAGGGTTAAATATATTCTTATTATTGTAAATATATAATCTACTAAACCTATCTATTAGGGAATTGGTTTGATACCTACCTGTTGTTTGTATCTGATTTACGTCGGCTACTTTTAATTGATCTCCTCCAATGTTTCTAATTACTACATCAGAAGAAAATAGTCTGCCTAATCTTTTAAATAGTGAAGTATCTGCCATCTATACAGTTTATTTATAAATATGGTTTATCCAATTAACCACGAAATATCTTCGTTACCGTGGTCTGTTCTTACAATATACGGATTATTTGCTTGGGAAGCAACTGTTGATATAACTGCTTGGTTTTTTGCATTAAGGTTGGTAAATGATGATAAACGTGCTCTAGCAAGGTCCATCCCTTGTTGACGTAGCCTTAATGCAGTATCCCTAACATATAAAGCAGTTGCACAGGACATTAATAAATCATCATTATAATTTGTCTGAGCTTGTGCTTTACCGTTCTTCCATACAAATACTCTCATCTCACCCATCAATCGTTTTGATTGAATAGTAACACCTTTTTCACGGATATATTCCATCATCTTAGCAATCACTAAAGGCCTAGTTCTAACTGACATTGTAAAGCCGGGTACGAGTTGATCTCTTTCGTACTTAGTCATATATGATTCAACAGTGTCCATTTGACTTTTGGGACTGTAGTACAAATTACGATATTCTCTTTCTAAAATCTGTTCTATAGTAGCCCATCCTATATTTGCATTTTCTACCACTAGTAGTGCATCATTATACTCTGCTGCTATGGCTACCAGTACATTTCCAAAATCTTTAGGAGATAATTTACCTTTATATTCTCCTACTTGTACGCAGGTTTCTATGTCAAATACATGAAATGCAGAGTAATCGGCAGAGTCTCCTCTAGATACATCCGCTACAACCATATACGATTTTGAGTAGTCAGGTTGTTCCCATATCCATAAATTATTATCTATTCCTCTTTTTTCTACAGGATCTTTTTGATATGTTTGTTCGTAGAAACTAAGGTCATCTGGTTCGAATACTGTATCACCTGAAGCTAAGAAGTCACAGTCACATTCCTGTCCTGCCATCCTTGGTCCTAAGTCTCTATCTTGTTGCTCCCTCCATTCCTGATTTCTTTCTGGATGTACTGTCCAGGGTAATCTAATCGGTAAAAATGAATTATCACCGGCTTCTGCTTTGTCCCATGTTTGATGAAACCAGTTACCAATTCCGTTAGGAGTTGATAAAGCCATACATTGTCCACCAGTTGCAAGTGTTTGTTGTGCAGCAGTAAACGTTTCAGCAATGTTATCTATAAACGCTGCTTCATCTATTAGTAACAGGGATACAGCTTCAGATCTAGCAGCATCTGCATTAGATGATTTAGCTGTTATTTTTGATCCGTTTTTAAGTCTTAACGATAACTTATTCTTTTCCAATGCAGGTAGCTTTAACCATTTAGGTAACTCGTCATACATAAACATTGTCTTTGTAACAAGGTTTCTTGCTGTTGCCTGTGTAGTTGCTAATGCTAATACGTTTTTATCTTTATGAAAGAGCATCAACCATAAACTATAAGCAGCAGCTAAAGTTGAAATACCTAACTGTCTAGACTTTAAAGTAATGATGTACTGCTGGTCTCTAAATAAATGAAGAACTTCTGATTGAAAAGGGTATAAATTGAAAAGAATTCTACCTCTAGTAGGGTGTTGAATGTGACAGTACTTCTTCATGAAGTACGCCGGATCTTTAGCGCACTTGATATATTCCTGTGCGATTATTTTTTTTATGTCTTTTGCCATAACTTATTTTTTTAGCCAAATACCCTACTGTAATTCAATCCTATTTTACTTTGTTGAATAGTAGTATAGTTTAGTACATTTTCATGATTGGTAAGCTTTTCTTGACTAATTTGCCAGAACGCTATAGAACCATTCTTTTTTAAGTTAACTAAATAACCTCCAAAACCTGGTTTTATTGCTAGTTTTTTTGATAATAATTTACTTAACATAATTCCAGCTGCTGTAGTTGGATCCGTTGTATTTCCAACATAGTTTTTTACTTGCTGAACATTATTATATATTGATTGAAAAACGTTGAATTGCTGAGCTAATGCTTGTAAGTTAGGTAATTCTGAGAATGTTTTAAAGCTTTCAAATGCTCTTGGTAGTTCTTTTCCTAGAAAATTTGTAGGATTAAGTATTTTACCTTCTAAATCTTTTTCTGATAATACTCTAGTTAAAGCATTTAATCCAAATAGGATTGTTAGAAGAGATACTTCTTCTTTAAATTCACTAAAACGTCCTAAGCCGATTTTAGCAGTATGACTTGCTTCTGCTTTTACCTCTACACCTACTCCATCAAAAAATAAATCTGCTCCACCACCTTCTCTACCTTCTGTTACGTTTATGTTACTATTAGAATAGTTATAAAGCCAGTATAGAGATAATTCTCCAGCTCCAACTCCTTTAGAAGCTGTTCCAGTTTTAGCTGCTGGTGGTGCTGAATCCCATAAAGCTTCCCAGATTTTCTTATCTTCTGCTTTTACATTTGTGTAGAATGAAGAACCTCCTTTGCCGTTAAATTTATAGACATTTTTTGATTGAGGTATACCGCCTTGTGGACTAAGTAAACCTTCTTTCTCTAATTGGGTTTTTATAACATTGTCGTATGAATCCGATCCTTCAAAAATTATTCTTTCTTTTTGTATAGGGCCGGCAAGTTCATTGACTAGGTTATCTAATATAGCTTTATCTTCCGGATTACTAATGTCTGGTACACCTGATTTAGTTCTCCAGGCCCATTCTGTATATAATTTATCTAGTACGTTCATTATGCTTCTGGTTCTTCTCCTGCTTCGAAATCTATATCTCCTGATGTATCTGTTGGTTCTTCTGCTCCTCCTGCTGCTCCGGAATCATCAAATGCTGCTTCTTCTCCTCCGCCTTCTTCTCCCGGGAAGTCTCCTCCACCGCCTCCGCCTCCGAAGTCTGCTTCTCCTGCTTCTCCTTCGCCTTCTTCACCTGCTCCTTTGAGAGGTGCTTCTTGGTAAAGACGAGCTAATTTATCTAAAGCTTGTTGGAATTCACCTATGTTGCCTAACATATACCTTTTACCTAATATATGAGCTTGGAAGTTTTTTCCAGACCATTTCAAAGTAAAGTCTTGTCCGTTTACTAAGTTAACTCTGAATGTAGTTGGTTTAGGAGAAACCCAGTCAATAGTGTCAACAAACTCTTTAAAGTCTTCTGTCATTAATTTAACAAGAGTTGCTTTGAGGGTAGGGAATTTCTCAAGCATTGTATCGGTAGCATCCTCAAGAACTGTTTCTTCTGATGCTTTTTCATCTCCTATCGGATCTTCCGGTGTAGGTTCTTCAGCTTCTCTAAGTACTTGAATGTATGCTTGTTCAATAAGCTTTTTTAATTCTTTTACTTTCATAATATTCTAGTTATTTCTGCAGTGATCTTTTCCGGTCAAAAATGGTCTTTTACATTTTGTACCTTTTACGTGAACTCTACCGCATTTGCCGCAACAGGTTGCTTTTTCTTCTTTTACTACCTCGCTTACTCTTTTTCCTAATCCAGGTATATTTCTAAGATCTTGTACATATTCATCTGTCTTAACAATAATAGTACCTAAGTTAGTATCTTCTCCTTCTGGGTCTTTAAATAAGGTTATTTTAGATACTCCAGGATTAAAGTTTGGATCTTTGTCTTTAAAGTTGCTATTGTAGTACTGTGTTTGATGCATTTGGTACTTTTCACCTTCATGCTCTAAATTATGATATTGAACGTGAACAAACATTGGTGCGTACCTTCCCATTCTAGCTTTGATAGGACTCTTATCATGAGCTTTTAAAGCTTCTACGGCATCGTTTTCACTAGCAACTCCTTTAGGCAGTAAGTCAGCAAATATACCTTTACCGAACATATCAGGTCCTCTTTCGTTTGCATCGTCTATTACTTCTGATCCTTTGAATGAATTATCTGTATACTCTTTTACTACTTTAGTTAAAGGAGTTAATTTACCATTAACCATCTTATGAGGAATACCATTCTTCATAACATACTTTCCTGGTTTCTTAGGCTCCTGTGATTTTAGAGTAGCTTTAAGTTCTGGGTTCTTTTCAATACCTTTTGAAATAGTCTTGCTTCTACCTTGTCCGGTTCCAAATCCGGTTGGCTGTGCTTCTTTTAATTTGTCATTTTCTCCTACGAAACCGCCTGTTTGGATTTTAATACCGTAGTGATCTGCTAGAGCTTCAATTACTTCTAGTGCTTCTTCTTCTTCTGAGAATTCACTATCTACTGCTCTATCTCTTACTAGGTTAATAAAATCTTGTAAAGCACCAACTCTTTCGTTAATACTTTCTAATCTCATATCTAAGTAACCTGTGTTTGCAAGTACCTGGTAAATAAGATGCACAGCATCCATTTCATCATAGCCGTATTTTTTTGCTACTCCAGAAATAAATCTTTTAACGTATTTCTCTGCTTCAGGATTTATATTAACTTCTTTTACCACTTCATCCATAGGATCTTCGATCTTGTCTCCTTTTTTATAAACTAGTTCTAATCTATCGTGATACTTATCATCTACATCATCCTTAGCAACTAATTTACCATGCTTGTCCGAATAATATAGGTCTTTAGGAGCAATAGAGCCTGGGGAATATCCTTCTAAAGCAAGAGCATCTATCATAGGCTGCTTTTCTTCTGCTTCTAAGTAGTGCTGTGCTGAAGATACATATTGTCTAGCTAAAGTAACTTTCTTCTGCCACCAATGAGGAAAATCTACTTCTCCATCCATCTTATCGTACTTATCTAACTGCTTATATAATTTAGAAGCATAAACAGCTATATCGTATAAATCTTTCTTAAGCATACTTGGCTCATCATCTTGATGTCCTACATCTAAATCTCCTCCTTGATCATGACCACCTTCAGGGTGTTCTGTTTCTGCTAATTTTTCTTCTGCAAATAAATCTAAATTAGTATCAGATACGACTACATCGTTAGCAGAAAAATCCATCATAGCATCGTATGCTGTTTGTTCATCTCCAAAGTAATAAGTATCTGAACCGCTAAATTCTACTTGCTTTCTGTACTTATCGTCTAGTATGTCTATAGCTTTTCTAGCATCTCTTATATCTACCTTTAAGTAGAATAGACCTTCTGGTGCTTCTGAAAGTTGTAATTTAATACCTAGTTGCTTTGCAGCTTTTTCTAATTTAGGTCTAATATCATCTCTATCATTTCTACTTGCTCTTTTGTACATATCAAGCATTCGTAGATATTTTTGTCTATCGTTTTCTTCTTCTTTGATACTATGTACTTTATCGTACCAAGCTCCGAATTCTGGATCTCTATCTAGGTTAGCCATCACCTCTGGTGAAAAGGCATCATATCCTCCAGCTTCAAATCTTTCTAATTCTTTTTCGGCATCTGCTGGGTCATCTACGTATTTTAAAATAAGGTCAAATAACGCATCCATGCTTTCATCATCAAAAACTGTTGGAAGAGCTTCATTAATACCTTCTTCGTTTAATGACTTAAAATGCTTAGTTAATTCGTTAGCTAAAACATCAACGTTAACAATTGCCTCTCCTGAAGGTTTAACTCCTATATCTACTAAATCTTTATCAAATGAAAAATCTACTAAATGTAATCTATCACCTCTTACATCAAAAGTAAATTCATCCTCAAAATCATTTTTATATTTAACATAGATATCAAAAGTATTAACATCTATATCATGTGCTTTTATAGTTTCAATTTCGTCCCCAACATCTCTTAAAGCTTTAATTAATGCCTCTCCTACTTTTTTAGCAATAGGCCTCATTTCTTTAGCTGAGAATTCAATTCCTTCTTGTTCGCTGGTTAATTTAACTTTAACTCCGTCTTTTGCTAGATCTGCAGCGGTATCTTCATCGTCAGTAGCTACGAATCCGGGTTCCATATCATCTTCTTCTTTAAGTAGATTTATATAAGATTCTTTAAGTATCTCTAACTTTTTCTTAGTTGCTTGTAAATCTTTTTGACTAGTAGATTGGTATGTACCGTTTTTTATCTTACTTAGTGCTAACTCGCATTTAGACAAACGGTCCTTAATTTCTTGATATGTCATCATATGTATGTATTATATAGCTATATAAATAAATAGATTAATCTTCCCAAATAACGTTTTTAAACTTTTCCGGGGATAATCCAAAATAATCTGTTCTCCATTGAGTTTGTTCAAAGAAATCTAAATTATACCACTTATCTTTCTTTTTCCATAGGTCTTTAGCTACTTCATCCCAGTCTAAATTAAGAACAAATTTTTCAATTTCCAACTTTTTCTCAATTACAGCATCATATTCAAATGAATCCCATTCGTAATGAAATACCTCAAAGACAGCATCTGTTGATACATAATCTATTGAAATATCTATTCCCCACTTAGGTTTCATTTTAACTAACTTATATAACATAGGATTAACACTTGCAAAAGCTAGTAACTGCTCTTTCGCGTGATCACTAAATCCTTTTCTTTCGAATAAGTCTGAGTGGTTAATATGAGCCCCTGCTCTCTTATCCCAAGTAAGCCAATCGTATCTAAGACAGTCCTCGTGTCTTCTTTCTATGGGCTGGTATCCGTTATAACTTAAAAAAGCCTGTTCGGCTTTAGTTAAGTGGTATCCATTTTGATCAAATAGATCCACGCTGTTTATATCTTTTAGTACGTCTACCTCCTCTGTAGCATTAACAAAATAAGCGTCTCTATGGAGTTTATTATCAGTTAATATCATTGACAGTGGTAATTTAAATATCTTTGTAGAGCTTTAGCATAGTGAGTACCCTTATCTTTTAACTTTCCTTTAGCAGTTCTTACTTTTGAGCAAGATAATTTACCCAATCTCTGCTTCAGTATACCAGGCTTAACAGGATCATGCACACCTTTTTCATTAAGCACCTCTCTTACTAACTCTTTTAATTCATATTTTTTCATAAGTTTACTTTAAAGGGCCGCCTCCGACCCAAGCATCACATGTTCTTGCTCCTGCACATTTAAACCAAAAGAATTCGCAAAATCCTATATTTGATTGCTTTACTATTTTATCTCCTTCTTTCCCTATTGCTTTAGCTATTTTTTTAAGAGTAGCAGGTTTTTGATTAAAAGCTGAACAGTTAGAGCATCTTGAAGTTTTAGCATGTTCGACTGTTGTACCCCACATCTCTGCTTTATCCTCCCAGAATTTTTTAGAACCTTTTTCATCGTTAGGATTGAGAGGCCCGTATCTATATTCTTTAATAGTTACGTTTCTACCTAAGGTATTAAGATCTAGGTCTTCTATAGAATCCATAGCATTGACTTTCTTTCCTTCTATTTCTTTTTCTTTTTTGAGAGCGGCAGGAGTATTATTATCTCCGAAGTCGGAAAGCTTTCCTTCTTTAACTAGCTCTTTTACTACGTCGGTTAATTTCATATTATTTCTTTTTCCAAATCTCTCCTCTACGGCATCTAACAACTGCTCCTGAGGCATAGGCTGATGGCCAAGTATCGTATTTGCTTTTAGCTAATCTAGTACATCTATCATCTTTTTCCATGATAGTGTTTTCATTAGTATTTTCATATATCGTTCCAACTACTAAGTTTCTTATATCTTCTTTTGTAACACCTTCTTTAGTTTTCTCTAAAGACGTACCTGCCTTCTTAGCATCCTTATATGCATTAGAGTTTTTATGAGATGATTTTTTTCCTGCTTTTTTCTTAGCATTTATATTAGCCCAAAGGCCTTCTTTCTTTACTGTTGCTTTTTTAGTATTTTTCACGACTGTCTTTCCTTTAGCTCCTGCTTTCTTTTTCTTGGCTGCAGTAGCGGCTCTTTGGCCTTTTGTTAAACTCTGTGCTTTTGCTTTAGGTAGGCATCTATCAGGATTCTTCTTATTTTTAGAAGTCCCACAAGGACCAGCTATATTACCAGAAGAAGAGATGCGTACCCACTTCTCTTTCTTAAACCAGTCCCTTAAAGACTCTCTTATGAGTTCTCTCATAAAAGCTTGCATATCTGGTGATATTTTTTTCTTTTTAGCCATTCTTAACTGCTTCTGATAGTAATTTTATAATTACACCTGCTAATCCTGTGAATAGAATCCATAGAGCTTTAGTTACACCTTCTTTCCATCTTTTTAATTCCTGTAGTTCTAATAATTTAAGTTGGAAGTCTTTATCTCCTGCTTGCATTATTTCTCTAAACTCGGAATTCTTGTTAGTATTTACTATAACTCCATTATCTGGGTTAAGTAAGGTGAATTTAAGATCGGAAATATCATCTTTAAGCTCTTCCATATCTTTTTGCATTTGCTTAAGTTCACCATTAGGCATATGCTTTTTAATAGAAGTAAGTTCTGTTAGTACAGATTCAAGTAATTGTTTTTGTGTCATTACGAATTGCAGGTTATTTGTATATATAAATATACCTACTTTATATGTTCAGAAATATAGGAGATATACTGCTGTACATTTTTAAGAATCTCTTTATCTTTATCCGAGTTGGATTTCCAGTCTTCGATATCACCGGCTTCTGTAACGAAAGTATTTTTAGAGTTAATAGCATCTAATGCCCATTCTTCTATATCTTTAGCAAATGCTTTCATGTTACCCTGTAACATACGGCTTTCATACTGATCGTATAGCCCTGCTCTTCTTAATTTAGCTTCCATATCAATTGTACAATCAAAACAAAAACCATGAATTTTATACATCTTCTTAGCTAGATGATGTTTCATAGAACCTTGACATTTTGGACATCTTAGGGGAACTCTTACAGCTTTTTTTGCAGAATCTAATTTAGTAATATTCTGTTTTATGCCATTTTTAATTGTCCACTTTTTACCGCTTTCTTCCCATATATCCCCCTCCTTATATCTCTTAGAAGATTTTTTATAGCCGGATTGAGACTTAGTTTTAGCAGTATAGTCTTTATTAACTAAGTTTCTAACTCTTTGAACATCTGCAGATTTAAATTCTTTTTTTAAAAGAGATTCATTACTCATACCCCAGCTCTTTTAATTTAGCTATTACTGAGTTTGTATCGCCATCTTTGCATCTAATTGCTATACCTCCTCGTGCTGCCCATTCATTTATATTAGATTTTTTATCGTCAATAAGAATACTATTTTCGTTAGCATATCTTTGTTTATCTTTTGAATATGCAAAAATAACTTTTGGGTTAGGATTCAAGTTATTTTTAACCCACAAGTTTTTGCCTAGCCTTGAATTATTATCTCTAGAAGGAGAAGTGAGTAGATCAGGATTATAAGGAGATATAAAATCCCATAATTCTCTTCCCTGAGGCATCCAATCCATATCTGACCAAAATTTTATTCCTACCTCTACATCTATTAAGTTCCAGAAACCTGATGAGCCATGTTTTGCTTCATATTCTTTAGGTTGCATTCCTGAGTAGTGTTCAAATCTCTTTTCGAAATCTGTTAATACACCGTCCATATCACAATATATTTTATATGGCGGTTTTTCTTTTTGTTCCGGGATAGGGTATGCTTCTAATAAATCTACTATACTATTTTCTTTCATGCGAATATTTTATAATTTTCTTCTTCTTTATATGCTGCTATTTCGTACGGATGATTATCATATCTGTATCCCATAGTGTAGTACCTTTTCATCCATAAAGGTGATTGAAGGTAGTGCTGGTATTCATGAACTAAGGTTTTTATAATATGTTCTCTATCCTTCATTTGAGGATAATAGACTACTATAGAATTATCAGTTCTATCAAACTCAGCATGACACTTATCTTCTTCCCCTTGGGCATTCTCTTCTCCACTATATCTAGCGTAAATATTATGATGAAGCTCTACATATGGAGTACACTCGTAAAACTTAGAGAATCCGTAGAATTTCTCGATTTTTGGGTAAATTTCTTTTACTATTTTACTAACTTCTGCTCTTGTCATAACCTTTATTATACTCTTAATATAAGAAAAATAACTCAATAAAGCAACTAATTTTTTATAGAATCTTCCCAATTTCTAAAAGTTATATTACCTTCTAAGTAAGCTTCTTTTTCTAATTCCAGTAAATTACTGTCTTCATTAGTATTTGTTGTACCTATATTTCCTAATCTACCTTCTAAATTTTGTTTGTGGTGAATCATTTCATGAGCAAATGAACGCATAACATCTTTCGGATGTCTACCCTGTACATATAGTACTACCTCTTTGTTTGAAGGATCGTAATAAGCAGTTTTACCAAAAAAGTCGGATGATTCTGCTACATCTCTTTTAATCTTTACCTCCGGAAGAGGGGTTATTTTCATACCTTCATCTATCATATATTCCAAAATAGATCCCATAAACGGTGTATAGTCAAAACTTACTTTTTGGTCTTCGTTTTTATTTCTTATTATAATATGATCTTGATTAAAGCCTATTTCGTAATATTGATCACCTATCACATTTCTTAGTCTATTATACAGTGTAACTAATTTAGCTCTGTCTGCTGAACGGGTAATACTTTTTGGAGCGATGGCTGTACCTGATGACCCTTCTTTTTTTATTTTTTTATCTGCTTTGAACATCTCATCTAACTTATCTTCAAGATCTTCTTGCATTATTTCAGCTATAATACTTGCTTTTAACATATTCATTATTTTTAAAATCTCATCGTTTGATAATTCTCCAGGAAAAAAGTCTAGTACATCATCTAAATTACCTGATAGTATTGCATTCCTAAAATCTGTTGCTCTTACATTAGAGCTTGCTCCAGCTGGTATAACTAATCCTCTTACATTCTCTCTATTTTTAAACGTAGTAACTCTTTTTAAATCCGGTAAATCTTCTTCTGATCTTATTCCTGTAATTGCATAGAATTCTTCTCCAGGATTAGCTTTAGCATAGTCTTTAGCTGCAAACATTGGGTTTTTTTCTCCATCCATTATCTGTAAGCCGGGTAAATACTTGGCATATATCCTCCATACAGCCATAGACTCTTCCTTAGTTATACCGTTTCTTTCACCGCCTCCTATAAAAACTAATACCTTATCTATCTTTTCTAATTCATCACCTTTGCCTTGAAGAACGCTTGTACCAGCTTCTGCATAAGAATCTATATCATATACCTTACCGCCATGGTATCCATTAAGAAGACTTTTTACGACTTCAAAATGACCTCTATGGGGTGGTTTGAATGCTCCTGGGTATAGTGCTATCATTTTAAAAATGCTTGTACTTTTTTATCTATTTCTGCTACATCAGAGTGTTTAAGCTCTTCTTGAAATTCTCTATCTACTAACATATCTGCAATGTCTGTTAAGACTTGTCTTTCTCTTTCTTTATTACTATTATATCTTCTTTCTATAGTAGCTATCTTACTTCTCATTTTTACATCACCGGGGCCAGTGCCGTTTTTATCATAAAATTTAACCCAGTATTTTTTAAGCTCTTTAACCATAGATTCATTTTCTCTATCAAATTCTATATCCGTCATTTCTTGATTAAATGCCTGAATTGCTTCTTGGGATGGAAGTTCATAGTCTTTTCTAAATGTAGAACCAAAAGCATCTTTGCCTCCGTTTTGTTCCATATAGTCTTCTAAGTAATTAGTAACTCCTTCTACTCCTCTCTCTGCTGCTTTATTAAATCCTTCTACCTCTTTTGCGAACTTATTATTTCGCATGTTGATAGATAAAGAAAAATTATCTCCAAGCATATCTTTATAACGTCCAATCAAATCATAAACATTACGCCAAGTAGAGAATACAGCCGATTTAGGTACTCTTCTCTGCCTAGAAAAATTATTTATGAAAGCAATCATAGGGTGAGTGTATACCATAATCATGTATACATCGTATCCTTTATCTAATAAGTTTTGTATCTTAGAAGGATTGGATGCTGTAGTGTCCCAAATAAGAGATTTACCTGTTTCCGCTGCCGCTGCTACGTCTTTGTCTACTTGGCCGCTGGCTGCGGACAGGTTGTTGTGGTACGGGTGTGCTGGGTCTTCTACGTATTTGTCTGGGTTGAACATTGCTAGGCCTGTTAGTCCTAATTGTTTGATTAGGAACGACTTGCCTGCTCCTGCTCCTCCCGCCATTACTACGGCTTTGGGTATTGACTCGTCTTGTTCTTGTATTAGATCTAGTAGTTTGATCATTTTTATTTAAATTTAATCTGTTTGTTCTATTATTATAAATAGATGAGGTTCTCGCTCTATATCCATTTACGTAAGCTACATTAATTCTACCTCTTCTATAATAGGGATGGTAGTAGTTCCAAGAATTCCAAGGTCTATTCCAACCGTACAAGTAAGGTGTGTTCCAATTATTATACCCCCATCGATTCCAACCATTATTCCATCCCCAACTGTTCCATCCCCAATTGTTATACGGATAGCTCCATACCCAATCGTTCCACATTTGAGTTCGATCCCAGAAACTATTATAACCTAAGTAAGGGTTATAAAAGCTGTACCTATTTCCTAAAATACGGTTATTCCAGTCAAAAGATTGTGGTTGATTAAGTGCATACTGAGCGAAATCAAGTCTAAATTGAAAATCTGTTCTAAGTTTCCATCTCAAATCAGATACAGAATTAATAGTATCTATTTTAAAATCATTAGACCTGTATATACCATCAATGTGTCCTGCTGTATTCAGAGAAGTATATTGCCATTGAACACCACAACTAGATAATGAAATTAATATAATAAGTAATAGTGTCAATTTTTTCATATATTACAGTTTTAAAGTAGTTGGGTAACTTTTATAAATAGGTTCTGTATTAGGGTTTTCTAATAAATAAAGTTTATATATAGTTTCAAATAAGTCAAAATTATAATCGATTTCATCGATTACTTTGATCTGCCATCCCTTTCCTTGATATACACCTTTTTTCTTAGAAGCCGAACGTGTACTAGATTTTAACCATATAATTCCTGTTCTGTCCACTTTTATTCCTTTTACCTCTTCTATAGCTTTAGCGTAGGCAGCTAATTGTAAATTATAAGCTCTATGAAGAGAGTTAGAAGTTTTGATATCTAATAACCAGGTTTCGCCATCCATCTTAACTAGTAAATCTGCTGTTCCGGCATATTTAAATTTATCTGAGAATACAAACTCTTCGGTTGAGATTAATTCTGGTTTATGAGTTGACCAGAAGTCGTAAAACTTTAATATCATTTCCCATACTAACTGAGAGTATTTAGCATTACCGTAATCATCCATCCAATTTACCTCTTTTCCTAATACTAAGGCTTCTGATGCTTCATGTACTTGGGTTCCTTCTTTACCTGCTTTGCGCATAATTAAGTCAGCATTATGACCTACATCTTTTAGCCAATTATCAAAAAATTTATTTTTTGGCATATATTGCAAAATAGTAGTAACTGAAGGATAGTATTTTCCTTCATCTCTTTTATAGACTCTACGGTCTAAAAAGTTAATCTGTTTTAAATCAGGTTTAAAATCTAATCTGTTCTTTGCATTTTCTTTAAGGATATTCGTACCTTGTCTAATCATAAATTTAGTTTTTGCAACATTATCTTAGAAAAGTCTAATTCTGTTGCGTTCTGTACTAGCTTAGTAAATTTTTTGAATCCCATTTCTGAAGGATCTTTACCTTGTAGTTCAATTAAAAATACTCTAAAGCCAGCTGCTATTAGTTTTTCTGCTATTTCTAGAGCTTGGGTTTGTGCATCAGTATCTAATGCAATGTAAATATCTGTTAATTTTCCTGTTAGTATTTTTTTCCATAAAGCCGATGATAGGCTTTTACCTAGTATAGGAACTGCGTTTCTACGTATAGACATTGCATCAAATGCTCCTTCACATAATATAATTGGCTTATCCCAATTAATCAAATTCTCAAAGAATATTATATCTTTAGAAGCTTCAGGATTTTTGTATTTAAAGTAAGCTCCTTCATAAGTTCTTCCAACAAAATAATTGAGCCTATTGGACTCAGAATAGCTTGGGATAATAATTCGTCCTCCATAGTCTCCAGTTGTTGCGTATCCAATATTATATTTAATAAAATCATTGTTGGTAAGTCCCCGTTCATTTAAGTATTTTCTAATTTTATTTGCAATTATGGAAGTTGTTGAAGCTGAATGTAGTGGTTGAAATTCTTTTGGTAATTCTACTATATCGTCATTTCTATAATCGTATTTTTTACCTTTTTTGACATACTTTAATACTTCTTGAGCTTCTATTTTTGGTAATTTTAACTGTTTTACTAGAGAAAATATAGATTGACCTCTAGTTTTACACACCCAGCATTCCCAAAAATTCTTACCTTCATCATTAGTAATTAAATTAATTTCTAACTTAGGTTTACGGTGATTACAAAAAGGACAGTGAAAAGCGTGGTTATTTCTCGCTCTTTTCTGACTTTTTCCTAAAATATTCTCTAAAGCACCTAATAAGAAGGTATATTCCATATACAATACAGTTAATATATTAAGATATGAAAAAAAATAGAAGATACCAACTATACGTCGGTCATTTTTAATTTGCCTGATTTAGGTTGAATCATAAAGTTATCAGGTCTTATATCTAATTCATCTGGTGGAATACCGTATGTCTGTGCTTCTTTTTCTAAAGCATCTATAAATTCGTTTGGAATTTCCCCTTTATATTCTCCCATAACCTCCATTGTAATAATTCCTAATTTATCTTGCAGTCTTTCGACATCAAAAATATAAACAAAATTATTTGTTTTTTTACCCTTAAGTATTTCTGCGTGTTCTAGTTCGTCTTGGTCTGTTGTGACTTTTACTGCTTTCCCGTTTAAGAGGTAAACTGAACCGTAATCTCCAGAACCTAAGTACTTTCCTCCCTGATCTTGTATCTTGTCGATTTCTCGATTAAAATCAGGATCATATTGAAGTGGTCCCTCTAATATGATTTGTGATAATTTCATTACTTTATTTTAAATCCAAACTTAATTTTTGGATAATAATCTCTTTCACCCGGCTCGTAGTCGTACAATCTAGTTGATTGTTTTATATTAACTTCGTAACCGCTAGAATTAATAACATCAATAGCTTTTTTAAACTCATCTTCAGGAATATCTTCCTTTTCTATAAACGATAAACTACCAAAGCCTCTATCTTTTAAAGGATCATCATCAGGTCTTCCTCCGCTATAAGCTCCTATAGAAACAGAGAGATGATAATCTTGAGTTAGAGCAGATTTTACTTTAGATTCTAATTCGTTTTCATGTTGTCTAAACTCTCCGTATTCGTTAAGTAGTATATGTGTTAATTTCATCTTCCTTGCCCTTTATAAGCTTTTTTATAGTTTCTACTATTTTTCAGCTTTGATGTTTTACTTTTAGCATGTATACCTGGTCTTTTCTTTTTTTTAGAACCTGTATAATTACTTAGAACTATTTTTGCCATTACAGTTTAATTACTCTTAATTTTAATTCTCCGGTGCCTTTAATTAATCTATGATATACACCCTTTCTAATAAATAGTCGTTTTAAACTCTCCGGATTACTATTATCGTATTGAAATTTCCAATCAGTATCGTTTAATGGTTGTATTATACGGTCCTCATAATCCCTATGCCATACCAACTCTTCTTCTGATATGCTTTGATTAAAGGTTCTAATCTCTCCTTCTTCTATATATGGTCTACCAGTATCCACTAAAATTCTTAGAACCTCCTAATGATTTCCAATATCTTCCAATATTACAGGACCAGTATCCTGCTTTAGTTTTATCTTTCTTTTGTGCACATTTATGTCTGGCTGCAAAAGATGCTCTTGCTCCTGGTTCTTTTATCTTAACTGATAAATTACCACTATCGCCAAAATTAACTTTTTTTACGTTTCCTGTTTTAGGATTCTTTACGTAAACAAAGAACTTTTTAGGTCCTCCTCTTTTAGGTTTGTTTAGAGGTACTTCTCTTCCTTTATATTCAGCTTCATCTACCATTGGAAGGTCTAAAGGTACTTTCTGTCCTTCAAATACTCCATACTCTCCTATATCGGTAGATTCTAGTAATTGAGCATCTTCTTCGTTAAGTTCTATAAGACCGTCTCTCCAAGCGTCTCTCGCTTCAGCAAATAATTGTATAAATCTTTCGCTAGAATAACGGTAGACATTTTCAGATAACGTTAGTCTGTTTTCTAAGTGATATTCTAATGATGGAAGTCCTACTATATCTTTAATTTTTAACATACTACTTATTTAACGTTTTCATAATCGGTTCTAAATCAATCTTTATTGCATACCCCACACCGCCGTAATCGTGAGTTAAAGGTATAAATTTAATATGGCCATCAAAATGCTTTTCTGCATATTCAACAACAGCAGCTAAAGCATCTGATTCTTCTACTCCTTCAAGATTATCTAAATCCTTACTTGTAGCTGGGAGAAATTTAATTATATTATTTAGTGATGTTGGGCTTGCCACTACTTTAAAGCGAGCTACTCTACTAGCATCCTCTTTATGAGGAAATACTATTTGGGCATTTTGTTCAAATACTATATCAGATATTTTCATTAAAAAAGTCTTTTCTATAAAATTTACCGAGGATATTATCGTTAATATAGTTATTACGTGTCTCTAACACCTCATTTATAAATAGGTATTTACATTCAAAATACGTTAACTGCTTTTTATCTTTAACAAATTGTAGTATTTCTCTCTTAAAATCTCTTTCATTTCCTTCTTTAACTAATTCTAATATTTCTTTTTGAGAACCATAATATGTTTTCCAGTCAGATTCTGTAATAACTTTTTGCTTTAATGGAGTTCTACCTCCAATACCTTTAGCTTTTCTTTCTTGTCTTAAAGCTTCTAAAGCTCTTTTACCTAGTCTTTTATTACGTTCAAAGTAAAGTACTTTTTTTCCTAAGTATTTTTTTCCTGTAGGAATGTGTGTAACTTCGTAAATGAAACCATATGTATTCTCTGGCATTGCTTTTATCGAAGCTACTGGTGTGCCTTTATAAATCCAAGTTGGGTCTGTCATTATTTAAGTGTTTTAATTATCTTATCTACATTAAATATATCTTCTAACTTTTTATAAGGACAACTAGTTATATCTTGAGAAAGTGCAAAAGGTTGGTATAGGTTATTGGAAAAATCTACTTCTAGATTAAACTCATTAGCTTTTATATTTTTGTGCATCTCATATCCAAAGATCTCAGGTTTAGTAGTTATCCAACATACTGTAGATGGAAGTTGGAAAGATGCTGCTAAATGTTGTGAGAAAGAATCAATTAATAATCTCTTATCTGCAAGTTGTAATAATATAGCAATACTCCTAAATCCATCCAGTGCATACAATGTATCTGGGTATGTTTTTTGATCTTCTCTTTTTATATGAACTATAGTGTGAGTTGATTTAAACTCTTCTATTACTTTATTTACTACTGGCTCAGGTATATCTCTAGTCCAAGCGTAATTAAATACCTGACCTGATGGACCTCCGTTTGGCTGGATGGCAAGTATAGGTTTATCTGTTTTGTAAAATGGTTTAAAATAATCTACTTCTGCCTGAGTTAAATATATTTGAGGTGTTTCTCCTTCGTAGATTAATCCCCACTGTTTTGCCCATATTTTTAGAATATGATCCTGCTCTAAAATAAAATCTGAGTGAGTGTAAGGATCGGAATAATATATTCTTGTGTTACTTTCCTTGCCTTTTATAGTAGATTTGTAGAAAGATCCGTGTTGACCGTTTTCAAATACCTGGTCAACTGCAGGATTATGTTTAAATACGTCTGGATATACACATACTACGTATATAGTATCTTCTGGATGGTGTTTCTTTATTACCTTAAGAAGAGCGGTGGCTAATATATGCTTACCTAGTCCTCCTTCAATATGAAATATAACTGTCATAAATATAATATAGACTTAAATATAATGAAATAAAATTTAATAGACAACTATATATCTTAGAATAAAGCATTCCAAGATGTTCCGTTGTAGTAGTAGAGTTTACTTGAACCAGCCGAACCGGAAGCAATGATCATACCTTCTACACCGGTTGGCGTAGTTTCTCTTCTAGAGATTTGCATAACTGCATGTGCACTCGTAGATCCTGTTATATGTAAGTTGTTTACATAGGTAGTATCAGAAGCAGCAGTTGTTATATGCTGTCCAGCAATGAATGAGCCTGTATGGTATGCTGCAATTATGTTTTGACATCCTCCTAATATAGCTGAGTATCTAGAAGTAGCATTAGTAATACAGTTGTTACCTCCACCTAGTATAGAGCTAAAATTACCGCCGTTATCATTACTAACTCCTCCTCCAACAAAAGATGACTGTCCTGTTGCTTCATTTGAATCTCCACCAGCTACTGTTGCTGTAAGGCATGCTACATTTCCTCCTCCACCACCAATAGTTGAATAAATTCCTAAAGCACTGTTATTAAATCCTCCTCCTACTGTAGCTCCTCTATGATCGGCAACATTATTACAGCCACCGCCTATAGAAGTAAGACAAGCTGATCCTGTATTTAGTTTTCCTCCTCCAATAAAAGAACAAGTTGCGGTTATATCTAGTGTATTATAATCTCCACCTGCTATCGTTGACTTATTACCTGCATTGGTATTATTAGAGCCGACAGTTAGCTTTTTATCTATGATTGCTGAACCTGTTATTGTAAGATCGGTTGTTATTCTTGCATCACCTTTAACATCTAATGTATGTTGAGGAACTTCATTAAATCCATTAGGATTAATTATTACTGCCCCTGTTGAAGTACTGTCACTTGTATTGTGTACTCCTATTGCATGGGCTGTTGAGCTACCATAAAATGCTGATATAGTTAAAGCTGATGCTTGTTGAGATGCATCTATTACTCTAGAGTAAATACCATTCCAAACAAATGGATTAGAACCTCCTGCATTATTAGTTTTAAATTCAACTACCCCTAAAGTATCGTTATCTTGAGGTGTTCCTGCATTTCTATATAGTACTAAATCTGGTGCACTTCCTGCTCCAGTATCAGAAGATTCTAAAAGAATATTTTCTGAGGTGTTACTAACTAAAGAGTGAATGACAGGATTTTGAGTACCGCTGCTTGTTCCAACTACAATTTGACTCCCGACTGTAAGATCTTCGGTTACTTCTAGAGAACCGGTAATTTCAGAATCTCCGTTTCTAGAACCGTCCCATTCTGCTGTTGCTGTAATTCCTGTTAATCCGGATCCATTACCTACAAAAGAACCTGTAAATACAGATGCTGTTATACTCCCGTTTATATTGACTTGACCTGATGAGAAGTTTCCTTCTATTAGTGCACTACCGCTATTGTTGTGAATGTATAGTTTATTAGATACAGATGTATTTGGTAGAGGTCCTGCATTATACCCTAGAAATACGTTACTATCAGAACTACCAGTTGTATACTGTCCTGCTCCGTATCCTATAGCAGTATTCTTAGTTCCTGCATCATTGTACAATAAGGAATCTGTACCTAAAGCAGTATTCTTATCTCCAGATGAATTATTTCTTAAAGAAGCATTACCAACAGCTACATTATAATCCCCCGTGTTAGTAGAATCTAAAGCATTGTTACCTATAGCTGTGTTATACCCTCCTTCGTTTGCAGTTAAAGTAAATGCTCCTAATGCTGTATTACCTGAGCCGTTTAGATTTGTTAAAAGAGATTGGAATCCGACTGCTGTATTTTGTGTACCTGTTTCGTTGTCTCTGAAAGCACTATCACCGAAAGCAGTATTGTAATTATTAGTTTTATCGTCACTTTCTCCAGCTCTAAATCCAAAGTAAGTACTCGAACCTAAACCAACTTGAGATACTCGTCCGTTAACTTCAAGAGAACCTGTTATAGAAGCTGAACCTGTGTATATTCCGTTCCATTGTGAACCTAAACCGGTCAAACCAGAGCCGTCACCTTGGAATGCGGAAGCTGTAATAGAATTGCTAACTTCTAACGAACCGGTTACTTCTGCATCTCCGATTCTAAATCCATTCCAAGAACCTGTT
>Ga0208667_1000073_pt1 | contig 42131 bp, 55 predicted proteins | sample 11BtaG_FD_184085 | JGI IMG/M metagenome (GOLD analysis project Ga0208667, IMG submission 184085) | Marine viral communities from the Subarctic Pacific Ocean - 11B_ETSP_OMZ_AT15265_CsCl metaG (SPAdes) (version 2) | ecosystem: Environmental > Aquatic > Marine > Oceanic | place: Pacific Ocean... | reverse complement strand
CAACAAAGTTTCTAAATGTTAATATTATCTCTTCTACCGGATTGTTATCATAGTATGCCATGTTTATCTGCATTGTTTTTTCCTTTTTGGTTGAACGTATCACCGTTTGATACATATACATTATATGCATATATGTTATAAAATACAAGCTTTTTTATTACTTTTTTACTTTTTAATACTCAGATTTATTCTTCTTCTACAGAGATTTCGTCGTCAGTAACTAAATCAGCTGAATCAATAAACGAATAGTATTCATCTCCATGCTGCTCTAACAACGATATATATTGGTCGAGCGTTTTACCGTTTAACTCTTCTTCTGTAATAACCTTATCCCATACCGCTGTGTGTGTTCGTGTGATTGTGTATTTCTTCATTGTAAATCCTTAAGTGTTTGATTTTGTTGTTATAATCCTTGATTACATAAAAATTATACCACACCGTAAAAATATTTTACACAATAATATTTTCTGCATTTTACTCTTTTTGCAGTATAAAAAGCTGTTTTGAATCAAAGCTTAGTGAATCATCATTCATTTTAGGGTAAGTTCCGATTAATCCATACTTTCAGACGTTTCATTACTTCATCTACCCCCGGCAGAGCTAAGTAAAAACGTTTTTTCAATGTTGCGTTTTTAAATGGGTTTTTGCTTTTTTTACCCTAATCATAAAATAAAGTTGTAAATCAGTTTTACGTGGGTAATCAATATACAATGACGACGTTAATCCCTGTTTAATGCTTTTCGTGTTGTTGTATGTTTTAATGTGTTTTATGTGAAATACTCGCTATCTTCAAACGGCGCACGCAGAATGATACACAGCTCGGGCTTAGTAGAGAGTGTAGAATGAGCTGTTTTGAATGAGCTGAAAACGTAAAGAAAAAGAATAGAAAACCGATGTTCTCTCTACTACGTAGAGAGGGGGCTGATTTACGCCGTTGTTTTTTGGTGTAAATGTAAAGGCTTTTGGAGCAGTATTGTGCGTATCTGTATGCTTATCTGAAATGTATATGTGTGTTGTATGTGCTCTATGCGCTTTATTAGTAGTATGAGTAGTATGTATGGCTGAAAGTAGTATTGGTGTTTGTTGTTCCGCAGTTTTAGTAAATCTTTTTTTTAACAGCTAAAATCGCTTTACTGCCGCATAGTTTAACCAGCAATGTAATGAAGTGAGTAGTTTAGTTATCCATCAATGCTTATGCCATAGGTTTGTGTTTGCACCTATCGTTATGCCATCGAGCTATTGCACCGAGATTTGATACAAGGCCGCAATGAATGCATGCACTCTTTTGTTGTGTGAAGTGATTACCATTTGCTATGGCTTTCTTAACAGCTATTCTGCCTCCATTAGGAGATCTATGTTTGCCGCCTATTTTCCCACCGGATGAAGCTATTTTCTTTCTTATTTCAGCTGGCACATCCATAGTGTTTTCGTGAGGTGTGCCAAAATACAAATGTTCTGGGTTTTTACATACAAAGCCGTTTGGAGATTGTGAATCGTTTTTGCATAAGTGGCAGGTATGAACATGAACCTTTTCTGCTCTTCCCTTAAATGATTCAAGCTTATGGTATTGGGTTAATATTTTTTTAACTACTCTACGAGCATATTCCGGGTTTGCATATGAACCAGCCTTACCATTTGAAGTATCACGTCCGAGAACTACAGGTATGCAATCTGAAAGTGGATTAGTATGTGCTTGCCTCTGCGCTTTCGTTAGTTTCATATGTTGTGTTATTGTTTTTTTCATTTTAACCTCTTTTAAGCAGCACCTACAATGAATAACTCGGCAGGGTTTTCATTCATCAGCACATTGTAGAAGTCGTAATCGTCAGTTGTGAAGAAGGGTCGAATAACATATGTATCTCCATTAAGGCCACGTTTTTCGCAATCTTTGTAATATGCCATTTGCAATGCTTCACCAACATTATTTTCGAAACGTTCAACCTGTGATTCGCTAACCCAATCTTTACCACAAAACTCTTTAGCTAACTCTCTGTGAATCGATTGCTTTAAAACATATTCAACCATATCTTCTTCATCCCAATCTGTAAAGCCACTTAAAATACGGATTAGGTATTCATCAGCATCTTCTGCATCATCAGCTTGAATTGCTGCCCATACGTCTCCTTCAGAGATAAAGCCTTCGATTTCTAAAATGTTTCCGTATGTTTCATCAGCTTTAAATTCTGTATGAATATTCTCAGCAAGTTGAGTTAGTTTTGTATGTGTATCATCTTCTGTATCTGTGCCTAATAAATCGTAATCTTGAAACTGAAATAGTTTGGCAACTGCTTCGTGATTAAATCTTACAGTTTTATCAGCTTTTTTGAATGTTTGGATTGCGTCATATACATCTTGCAGCAGATTTTTATCTACTTCAGCAAAGGTGCAAAAGTCGCCACATTCGATTTCGTTGAAGAAGTTGATTAGAGTTGTATTAGATTGAGTATTGGTATTCATATTGTTTTCCTTGTTGGATGGTGTTGTTTGTTATGCCTTATATCATTATTATAATATATTATTTAACTTAATTGCACGTATGAGTATCTTACTGCTGCTTAGAATATCCAAGGAGCGCTTCGGAAAAAATCTGTTGCTTCCTCAAGGTTTGGTCGAGGATTGTTGCAAATGTTTTCATTACCTGAAAGTATGTAAATAAGCATTGCCATAGAGTTTTCTTCTACAGTAGTTGCAGCATTCATTTTAGCAATGCGCTTCTCAACATCTTTTGAGCCTTTCTTTTTGAAGCAGAAGATATCGAGGTTGCCTGAACTATCATCAACTTTTTTGAGGTCGCCCATTGTGTGATAACCTTTTTTACCGTTAGGCCAGTGAGTTGAGATCCGGATGTTGTATTGGCCTTCATTTTCTGAAATGTGCTTAAAGAGTTTAATGAATGCCTTTTGAATATCGACACCAAGCATTTTGAGTGCTTCTCTGTTATTAGTTGCCCACTCTTTAAGTGTATCTTTTGTTAGCGTTAGTGTGTTGCCAGCGCTTTCTTTAATATTGTTGTTGTTTAAATCTGATGCAAGTAGTAGAAAGATGCTCATTTTTTTTCCTTGGTGGATGATTTTTTTTTGTTGTGCCTTATATCATTATTATAATATATTGTTTATCTAAGTTGCACGTGAGAGTGTTATTTAGGTTTTTCTTCTGAACTGCTTTCAATGAATGCTTCTGGAAACCTTGCAAACATCATCGCACAGAAGGCGCCGTGAGGCGATATTCTTGCCATACCTCTGCCATTGCTATTAACAAACTTCTTATGCGATTCACAGTTTTTATCAATCCAAGCTTTAGTTTTTGGTGGAGTTGAATGTATATCTATTTTAGTGTTATCAAGGGTATATAAGATACCACCTAAAATGAATGTAATAAATACAAGTAGGGTTTCTATTAAAAGTGTTTTCATTTTTTATCCTTGTGTTGTTAAATCAGCTGAATGTGTGAATGTTTCTGCAAACTCAATAGCCAGTTCATCACTTGGTCGATGAGATGCGTGGTAATGCTCTTTGAAATTCCCTTCGATTTTATCGATGCAGAGCAAATCAGTATCTTCGAAAACAAAAGTTTTATCATCGTTCATTGTAATGAAAATAGTGTTGTATCGTGAATGTGTATCCTTAACATCTTCAGCTGTGTATCCTGCAGGAAGAGTAAGTTGAGTAGAAATAGCGATGTGTGCTTGAAAACATAGTTGATTGTTGCTCATAGTGTTAAACCTTTTTTTTGTTATTTATTTAAAAATATTTATTGTTGTTGTTGTTGATATGTTATTATAATATATGGATTATCTTAAATGCATGCACCAATGTTATTTGGGTTATTTCTCACAAATATCTACAGCCCAATAAACATCATCTTCATCTTCTTCATCTCTACCAAATCCATTTACAACGTCATAATAAACTACAGTATCAAGTTCGTTCTGGATTTCGTCTGGCTCAAAGTTATTAATCATAAACTCTTGAAAATTATCAACGTTATTTGCTGCAGCAATATCTTCAGGCTCAAACTCTTCTGCTAAATACTCATCAAATCTTCTTGTTAGCTCTTCCTTTGATTCAGTAGTAAATGAGAATTGCAAATCGTGGTTAGGTGTTGTGCGGCAAACTAAAACATTGTGTGTGTTAAAAATGTTATTAATCATATTATTTAAGCCTTTAGATATTATTTATTTAAAAATATTATTTGTTGTTGTTGTTGATAATATATTATAAATCAAATAAATAAAAGATACACGTGTGGGAAATCTAAATGTTTAACCACTTATAAATCCAGAATGGTGGCCTTGCCGGATCTCCTCCTTCAACACAAAACAGTTCATAAACTCTTTGAAAGTCGTTTGATTGGATTAAATTAACAACCTTATCACCTTCAGCTTTATCTTTTACTAAAACGTAATGCATATTATCACCTATGCCACAGTTTTCTATATACATAGCTCTCGGTTTTCTTAACATTGAAATAAGAACCTTAGGATGGCTTTGGTGAATATGAGGTTTATCTGCGTTTTTAAATATACCTTTGCACCATTTAACACCATCTGTTTGCGGGTAAATCCCAACAGGGCCATTCTCATCAAACTTTTTTAAACCGCTAAATGTTTTACGTAAAAAAACTTTATTATCAATATTGAACTGAAATAGTTTGTTTATTAGCGCAGCATGAGTTGCCCATATATCTCTGCTTGGTAATACCCAATAACCTGCATCCCAGTAAGCTTTTAAATCTTTTATGATTAAACCATCCAAGCAATCTATTTCTGTTAAGCCTTCGTAATCTCTGTGCCAATGGAATATATCTACAGAAGCTTTAACATCTGGCCAGATTTTATCTCCATAAAACTTAATATACTTCAGGCCTGTTTCACCCATAAGCTTTTCTTTAAGCTTCCAACATTCACCTTTGTTGCCTCTGTTTTTATTTACACCGTTTTTGAATGTTAAGTAAAAATCTAAATCACCACGCCATTTATCTGGGCATAAAAATAGTAAATGATTACAACTACTTAGAGATTTAAATAAAAACTTCGACCAGATAGATTTCGGCGTATTTCTTTTTCCGCCTTTATTCATTCGTGTCGCATTTGGGTTTCCGTTAAAAGGAGGATTTGAAATGATTACGTCCCACTTCATTTTGATAATAACCAATCTATAAAATCAATTTCTGGTTGTGTTAAACTGAAAGTGTTGTATAATGACGCGTTTGTAAAGGGTTGATTCAAATCTATTGCAGGAGTTTTTTTATATTTAGGGTTGTAATCTCTCTTGCTTATCCCCAATATGCCTCTTGCAAATGGTGTTTTTAAATACTCACAAAACTTTTCTGCTTCATATAGAGTTTTAAACCAAAACTTATTTTTATTACTACTCTGCGTTTCTGCTGCAGGTAAAGGTTTCATATATTCTGGGTTGTATGAAAAGATATCAGGCTTAAAAAACTTTATGTTGCCATCTTTATAAATATTGCCTCTTACTAAACTAAGTTCAACAACATATCCTTCAGCAAGCTTGTGTTTTTTAGGTATGTGCCATTTTAAGATTGAATCATCTTCACTTATACACCAAAACCTATTGAATAGGTCGTTATAACCTTTAAAGTTTGTGTATAAATCAGGATTGTTATTTGGTAATACTGTTTTAATCCCAGTTAAATCGTTTTCATAAACTAAACCATTACTATTAGCTTTCCAGTGGGTTATACACAATAAACTCTGGATATCTACATCAGGAAATGAATTTTTAGAGTGCAGTATTCGAATATAATCAAGTTTCTTACTGAAAGTGCTTATTAAATCACTCCATCTGTTTTTATTACGCTGGTCGAGAAAAGGTATTGCAGGATGTAATCCTAAAATATGCTCAGCACAATCTTGTGCTTTCTTTAAAAACTTGAGATAAACCATTTGCTTTGATAGATAAGGTGGGTTTGTGATGATTACGTCAAATTTCATTTGAAAATCAACTCCCAATCTATTTCTAAGCTATCTCTGCATTGAATGCGTTTATCAATAATCTCATTGATATCTTTTTTCATTATTGTTGCTGTGATACAATCGGGTGCGAACATTTCTACGTATTTGCTTATCAAACTTGATAATCTTTGTTTGCATTCAACAACGTTATCTTCCATAATATCAATACCATAAGTCGAAGAGGCTATTGTATATGGGTCGTGGTTAAGTTTCATTTTACGTCTATATACTTCTAATAGCATATTGCCGGAACCACACGCTGGATCAAGAAAAGTTTTACTTTCCTCCCATTGCTCTTTTGGCAATCTATCAAGCATTTCATTTACTATTTTAGGGGGTGTAAAAACTTCTGCGTGGCGTTTCACTCTCTCTTTACTTTTTATTGTTTTCGTCATTACTCATTTTGCTCCCTTTACATTTATTATGTTTTCTATTCCTACAACTTTAACGTCATCTTCATCGATGGGATTTTGAATGTGAAATAGATGCCCACCACCATAAACTCTAACACATAAACCTACAATTTCAGGCTTAGCCATATGAGGTATCTGATAACGATGCACTAATTTAGCATGAACCCAATCACCTACTTCTATTTTACCAAAGAAAGGTTGGCTATTTAAATATTCATCGTGTTCTTCAACTGTTCTACCAGCCATTATTCATCTCCTTCGTCAAACTTAGTTGTTTGATTACCTTTAGCAATCCAGTTAGGGCCTCGACTCGCTCTTGCAAACATTTCAAGATATGGGCCTTTGCTTCTATTCTCAACAAGTTCATAAAACTCTTCAGGCTTACGTGAATGTTCTCTTTTTTTACCATCAAAAACTGAAGGTATTGAGTTTGAATCAGTTTTTAAGTTTGGATCAAACCCTCTTCCTTTTGTGCCGAACAAGCAAATCTCGTGCTTTCCCCTAAAGTATCTGCCTAAACCGAATGAGTTTTTACTCCATACAACATTTGTAATGTATCTAAAGCCTAACTTTTTCATTACTTCTAAGCCCTCTGCAAGAAACTGGTTGGTAACCCACAAATACATATGTTGATTATCTTCGTGTTCTTCTTCATCAAGCCACGTTTGCATTAGTTTAATAATATCAGGTGTTTTCATCAAACCGTAATGCTTATCAGCTCCGCGCTTGATTTTTCCTCCACCACTTTCATTCCAGGGAGGATCTGCTACGATTGTTCTTATTTTAATGCTCATCTGTAATATCCTTAATGATAGCTGTATCAGTTGCTAAATCAAATAAGTTGTTTGGGATGTTCCTGCTGAATGTTAGTATTTTTGTAATAGGATATTCGCAAGTATCTTTAATAATGCTTTCATCAAAATCATCTGCGAAGATATAAACTTTTTCTTCTACATCTTTACTGCTTGATTCTGCACCTTTAGCTCTGAGCTCAATAATGTGATACTCATTTAAATAATCATATTCTGTAATAACTCTTGTATTTCCATACATTGAGTTTCGCCATACACCTATAACATTAGGATGCATTTCTGTATTTACTAATGCTACAGTTGAATATTTCTGGCTGCAATCAGCATTAGTTCTATTGTTTTTTAAACTCATTAAAAGCCCTGAAGTTATGATTGATGAAATAAGTAGAATAGTTTTAAGCATTTAGCCTCTTTCCATTTCAACATAGTCGAAGCTTGCTAAGTTTAACTCAATTACGTCATCATTAATCTTAACTTTTATAAAAGTATTTGAAGGAGAAAAACTAACATAACCAACCCCAACTTTTTGAAATCCGTCGTAGCGTGAAACGTAATCACCTTTAAGTTGTAGATATTCTTTCATTGCTTTTAAATAAGCATCTTGTGATATTACAAAATAATGGTAATCTTCACTGTAGTATTCGTTTTTTAAACCCTTCATCAGTAAAAGCTTGTGGCCTTCTTCGATTGAAGATAAGTGTATTAGCTTAGAAGTATCTAAATCTTCAAACTGTGTAACTAAAAAATCTTGTTCAATATCATTCATAATCTGCTCCTATTTGTTATAAGTAATTATATCACAAAGTCCGAAAATGTTAAGTTTTTTTAAAAAAAAGTTTTTTTATTTTTTGTTTGATGTTATATCATACTAAGCATTACAAAAAGTTGCACGTATCAAATTATTTCTTTCTTACAACATTAAAGAAAAGAACGCCGCGAGGATCATTACAGCTTGGATTATTAGCTTTGCGCAGTTTTTCATTCAGTAAAACTTTATCTACCAATGTGTTTTCATATGTAAAAAACGAATGGTATCTTTCTGCATCATCTGTGTTATTCTGCTTATCAAACTCTTCTATCTTGCTAACTAACTCTTCAAGTTGTCGCATAGCTATTGCTCTATCAAATTTATCACGTATCATCATTTATTTTTTCCTTTACTTTTGTTATTTGTTTAATGAACTTCTTCTACCCATAAATCTCTAACTGTTATGTTTGCAGCAATATCATAACCTTCAGGAAAATTCTGTAAGTATGTATCAAACGCTATAGATGTTATGATATCGTGATATTTTAAGCTTGGATATGCTTTGCAAACGTTATCAAGAGCATCAATATAGATATAAAACTGAAACATATCATCTACATAGAAACCGTTTCCTTCATCAGCAGGTATCTCACCATCAACATCTTTGTGATACCATTCCATATTTGATAAAACGATATCGAAAAACATTAGGCTCGTTTTTGATGCATTCTCGTGAAGTTCTGAAACGTATTCTTCTTCGAATGCAGTTTGAAGATTAATTTCATTCATATTCCATCCCACTTGCTGGCATCTTTACCTGCTTTTCTTAACTCATCTTTGTAGTTGTTTCCAGAATATCCATCTCTATACCAATAATTGCCTTTTAATCTAAAGTTTCTGCACCAATCACCTTGTGCTCTTTTGCACATAGTATTACATTCAGGGCATTCTTTAGGTTCAAGATACTCAGCCATTGGTCGAGAAAAGGTAAATCCTTCCAGATTACATTCTTCATTTTTACATTGATATTGATATGTTGCCATTGTTAAATCCTTTCGTGTTAAATGAGTATTGCAACCCAGGTTTCTAAACTTAGATCTTCGTAAAACATTTACTGCTCGCTTTCTTCTTGTTTATCTTCAGTAAAAAGCCCTAAGCCTAAGGCTTCAAAAGCTTGCTCGTTAAAATATGTTGCTTTGATTTCTGTAACGAAATGTGTAAAAAAATCTCTCCAGATAGGCATATTCTCAACGCCTTTCCATTCAGCAATAACATCTGTTTTAACAATCTCTGGGTTATCAATTTGTTTATATGTATCTAATACAAACGTATCTGAGCCTGCGACTATTAAAGCATCTTTATTATCTTTATGTGGCTGCTTAATCAAAGCAAGTGCATAGAATGCATCTGTTTTAATGTTTTGCCAAGTTTCGATAGAATATACAGTATTTTCATTTAGAAAATCCTCAGATGGTGTTTCGTTCATCGTTTTTAACCTTCTTGCTGTTTTGTGTATCTTCTGTAAGCCTATCTACTTTTTCTTCAATAGATTTTACCAACTGCTCAATAGAGCCTAAGGTTTTCATTATGCTGAAATATGTTTTGTTCATATCTCTTTCTTTTTTAATGTGATTCTGTTGTGCCATTTTTATTACTCGCTTTCTTCGTCATCTTTTTCAAATTCATAGGGTATCAATATATCAGCAATGCTATCGCCTAAATCTTCTAAGGCTTCTATTTTAACACCTAAACGTGCTGCTGCCGTTCTTTGTGTTTCTTCAATAGTTAAATGTCGTTCTTCAACATTCGCTGTAACCTGAAGATTTATTTGTTCTGCACCTACTAATCTGCTTCTTCTTGTATTTGTTTCACCTATAATCTTTAGGAGTGATGGAACTTTATTATCTGTTGGATCTATACCGATTAAGTTCCACGCAAAATCTGCAATACGTTCATTTTCAGAATAAAGTTTTTCTCTTTCAATATTTACTCTGCTAACTGTTAAGTTTTGCGACCAGCTTTCCTTAATATCTTTTATAAACTTTGATGATGCCATTGCATTTAAGCCAGTTATTCTGCCCAGTTCTCTACCGCTTTTTACGCCTCTTGTTAAAAGTTGTTCTGTTGCTGATAACCATCTTTGTTTATCAGAATGCGACCACGGGCCTTTAACTTGGCTTGGTAAATCTAAACCTCTTGCAATTTCTGGTAAGTTAGTTTGAGAAGGTGAAACATACTCATCAGCTTCAATAATCTCACCTGTTAAAGCTTCTGTTTCTTTAACAAGCTTTTTATCTGTTAATACTTTATCTTTTAGCTTTATTGTTTTCATGTTTTTTCCTTATATAACTAAATATACACTAACTCTAACATTATATAAAATATATGCAAATAATACAAAAAAACCCTAAATAAATAGGGTTTTGAACGATAGTAGTATTGTATTATCTTATTTTTATTTGTAAATAAGGATTAGTATTTTAAACGGCTTTTTCTAAACCAAACTCCCATCCTTCGCTTCGATACTTTAGGATGTTTTTAATGTTTGAAGCTTGTGGTCGTAATAAGTTTTTATTGCTACCTTTTAGGAAACTTTGTGTTCGTTGCCCAGGCTTATGCATCCATACTCTTTTGTTTATAAACTCTGCGCCGTTTGAAAGTGCAATATCGATATCATTTGAATCTGAAAGTTTAACAACAGTATTATTAAACCACATTTTCATACCACGTGAGCTGTAAGAAGCCTTTTTAATAGCAGCATGAGAACGGCCTTTAACAAAACCTAATCTTTTCATTTTTGCTATAGCTTTTGAGTTTGCTCTAACATGTGTGCCAACGATTGGGTCGTGATACCAAGTATCGCAAAATCCCATTCCACCTTTTCGAGCAGGTTGAACGTTATATGTATCATCTCTTAAGCAGTATTCGTCTGTAACAACAAATTCTTCAGCCGCACCTAAATCTTTAGAGTTTTCAAAGAAAGCAATAACTTGCATCTCAAAATATCCTTCAGGTTTTCTCTCTTGTGTATCTGAAATAAGAGAACCACTCCCTGTGTAGTTGTTTAGCTCATTAAATGATGATGCTGTTTTTCTTCCTGTATATTCAAAACCATTTGTTAAATCGATTATACGGTAAAGCATATAGCATTTACCATCTTCTTGCACGTTCTTCATCCAAACATATTGTAGTTCTGTATTTGTAAGTTTGATGTTATTAAATGTTTTTGTAAGCATTTTGATAGCCTTTCTTTAGCTGTTTTTTTTATTGCTTCGTAAAACTGTTTTTTTGTTTTACATTACTAACTATACGCTATCTTAGAAAACCTGGAGATTTTGTTAAAAAAAACATCACTTTTTTCTATTTAGTTGTGATAGCAATGAGCAAAAGCTTACATTATGGTATCTTTTTATAGGTTTTTCTTAAATTATTTTGAGTTTAAAAAAAATAAAAAAAAAGCCCAAGTAAATAAATACTTGAGCTTTTAGTTAAGATTAGAACCTTTTTTAACACTTAAAAAGAATCAACAACAGCTAAAGGAGTAGCAAACTTGAACACACAAACAAACCAAAAGTTCTAATCTATAGTATAAGTATATCACAACTTAACATTTTGTAAAAAAAATGCACAACTAATAATAGAAGTGCATTTCTTAAAGCAATAATAATAACCGCATAAATTTAGCTATTACTACTATATATATGTTAAATCAGAAAACTGTAAAACTATTTTGAAATAGCAAACAAACCTAATGAAAGAGCTAATACTGCGGCACCCCCTGCGCCTAACTGCCAATAAAAAATCAAATCATCTTTATCATCTATTGATGTATTCAAACCTTTTATCTGTATTACTTGTGCATCAAACGAAGCTCTTAGTTCTGATTGTTGCCTGATACAGCTTGCATCTTTTTCTTTTAGCTGTAAATCACATGCAGTTCTCTCTTCTGCAATTAATCTTGCTATTTCAGCTGCCATATTATCCATTCTTTGTTTGATTTGACCGAAATCAGATCTAAAAAGTAAATAACCGGCATTTGGTGCTAAAAGATTAGGTTTCGGCATAATCCAAACAGTAAGTTCTAAACTTCCTACCTTAATCTTCTTCTTTTGCGGCGACCAAACCATTGGTGCTTCAGATAAGTCGAAGTTGTTTTCTGTTTTAAGTTCTTGCGCAAATACTGTGTTTATACATAAACTTAAAGAAAGAAAAGCAGAGATTATTCTCTTAAACATATTACCTACATCTTCCTTGTTCTTCACATTGAGAATACATAACGCAGATATCAGAGCATTCGAGAAAATCGTTTGATGCTCTTTGCGAATCTTTTGCAGTTTCAACTCGTTCATCACAAACTAATCTATCTGCATCTTTTTGTTTTCTTAGTTGTTCTATTCTTGTTGCATCTTTTCCTGCTACCTCAGCAGTTAATCCTAATATTAGTTTTTCTTCTGCTTTGCATACAACTGATTTAGGTGGGCAATGTTTCGACCAATAGCCAAAACCAAAAGCGAGTATTCCGCTCAGCACAAGAATAATTGTTCTTTGATTTTTTGCATCTTTTAAAAAACTTAATGCAACTTCTGAAATCAATGGGCTCATAACTTAACCTTTCTTTATCTCTCTGTTTTCAGCTTCGATTTTTTTTGTAATATCAATAGCTTTAGTTGTAATCTGTTTCATTTCTCTTAGAAAACGTCGCAAATCTCTTGCACTTGTAATATTACCTTTAATGCAAAGCTTTTCTAAATCTACAGAGCTTTCGTTAAGGTTTCTTTGTAAATCAGCATATGCTAAAAATAGTTTATCTTTATTTTGTATTTCACTCATATCTGTTTTCCTCTTTTAGATAAAACGTTAGCTTTATTGATGTAATATTCAAATTTGCTATCTTCAAAAATTGTTTCACCTGAACTAAATAGTAGTATAGGTATGTGTTGTGCAGCAGCTCTTGCTTTATTCTTAAGCTGATTCATTCCTGCTAATCTTAGTTGTAGGGTTGAATCAAAAGCTTTTGATAAACTGATAATGTGTTGCATTGGCCCGGTTGCATTTCTTATCATTGCATCGATACTCATATTAGAAATCGATTCTAACTGTTGAATAAAGTTTGTTCTGATTGTTGCATCACTTATTTCAACGAAAAGCGTTTTAAATAAATCAGAATAATCAACATCAGGTTTAACTTCTGGTATATCTGATTTAACTTCTGTTTTAATGTTATGAGCTATCAAAGGGTTTAAATGATATTCATAATGAAACGCTAACTGCTCATCAAATAAGTAATCACCCTCTTCTTCTTTAGTATGCTGAAAATCATGTAGCTTTAGAAGCTTTTTAGTATCTTTCAGCATTAACCACTGGCCTGGGCTTTTGCCTTTTTTATTATTTTCAATATATATTTTATTAGCGTTTATCATTTATATCCTTTCTAAAATGGAACCACTTCTTCGTCGCCTATGCTAAACTCTTTTTTAACTTGCTTTTTTTTTATATCTGCTAACTTTTTTGCCAAATCTAAGTTCTTACTGAAGGATTGTGATGATAAATCATATTCCAAAAACTTAGTTTCATCAAACTGCTTACCTTCAGGCCTAAATAGCTCAACGATTAGTTTCTTTCCGTAGCCAATGCCTTTTTCACCAGATTTTTCATCGTCAAACAGATTATTTAAATCTGTTGTATCTGTATCAATATTTAAAGCTTTAGTTATTTCATCAAGGCTTCTAATATTGAACTTGTTAATGCTTCTCTTCCAATAAACAATATCACCAACATCGTGTGAAGATGCTTTTGAATGCAATGCGCAGATCTTAAACCCAACCAAAAAGCAAGGCTTATTGTTTTTATCAGGTGTAGTTGTAAAACTTTCAATCTCTGCAATGTATTTACCCGAACGAATATATGTTAGTCGTGGGGTTTCGTTTTCTTTTTTGTATGTGTTTAACATTTGGTTTAAATCAACGCTCATTTGTTCTCCTTTTAAATGATTTTTGTTTTTCTTTTATAAGTATTACTTACATTATGAATTATATTACTTTTGTTAAATAAATACAAAATAAATGCTTAAAAAGTTAAAAAAGTTTAGAAATAAGCAAAAAAAAAGGCGCCAGTGATTAACCAGCGCCTTTCAAATAACAAAATTATCTTAGGAGAACTTAAAGGTGAGCGCCTTTAAATCCATATACATTATAACAAAAAAACTACCAAAGATAAAACTTTTTTAAACTAATACTAAAATAATTGTTTTCAGGTGGCTTACGAAGAGTTTGAACCATTGAAAAAGCGTGATGTTTTAGAAAGCTTTACCTTTAGCAGTTTGATATATTATAACTATACACAAGAAAGTGAATTTATTAACGCGGGAGTTAAAAAACATAAAAAATATGTTAGTGAAACTCTTAATACTATTTTATCTTCTGTTTTCATTGTTTTTTCCTCTAATATGTTTTATCATATAAGCTTTGTTGTTTTAACGTGAATCAACGTCGTTATCTATTCTAATATTCTATCAGCTTCTGTTGCCAACCTACTTCTATAACCCTTTGTAAATTTAACGTGGGCTGATAGATTGGAGTTTTGAAACTTACCTTGTATGATTGATAAGCCATTAGAGCTTTCATTCATATAAACATCATCTATTTGTTTGGTATCACCGCAAAGTATGAGCTTCGAATTTTCTGCCATACGAGTAATAATAGTTTTCAGTTCGTGTGGTGTGCAGTTTTGTGCTTCATCAACAATGATATAGCAGTTTTTAAAACTTCTACCTCGCATATAACTAATCGGAGAGATATCAATCTGCCCTTTTTCACGCATTAAACTGAAATATGTTAGATCACCAAATGCATTTCTAAAGTTATCTTCAATAGGTGCTAAGTAAGGTGCCCATTTCTCTTCGATATCACCGGGTAGAAATCCTAATGATTTACCAACTGTTGTAATAGGCCTTGTATAAATAATACGAGCATAAGCTCCATCAGAAACAAGTTTAATACCAGCCATAAATGATAAGAATGTTTTACCACTTCCGGGCAAACCTGTTAAAGTAATCATAGGTATATCATCATCAGTTAATGTATGTAAGGCAAACTGTTGTTCTTTATTTTTAGGAGTGCAACCAGTTTCTTTATGGCAAGCATCTTTTGATGATACAAGAATAATCTTACCACCTTTGTATTGCCCTAAAGCTGTATTTGATTCACTTTCTAAAACAAGAAACTCATTTTGATAATATTTTTCTTTTGTTTGTAATGAACCTTTTTTATATAGCTCATCAATCTGCTCTTTAGAAACTGTATCTACTTTTCTCCAACCACTCCACTGTGTATCTAAACCTTCGTAATTAGCATAGTAATCTGCTGAAATAATGCCTAATACATCTGATTTAACTCTTAGGTTAATATCTTTAGTTATCAGCTTAACTTTGTTATAATCATATTGCTCGCTTACAAATAAAGCAGCAGATAATATGACGTTATCGTTGTTTTCCTCTTCTAACTCATCACATAGTTTTATATTAGTAAGAACTGTGAGCTTAACGTCGTTAAACGGAACACCTTCGTGAAGAGGGCCTTCTGCTCTTAGCTTATCTAATAAACGGTTTATAAATCTTGCGTTTTCACCAATAGAACCTGCTTCAGTTTTCTTCTTATCAAGCTCCTCTAAAACTGCGAAAGGGAGGTAAATATCGTTAGAACCAAAGTTGTATATTGATTGTGCATCGTATAGTAATACTGACGTATCAATGATTACGCATTTTTGTTTAAGATTAGATTCAATTTCATTCATACATTTTCTCCTTCTTTGTTTTATTATATATTATAAAGCTTTTTCTTTTATAGTTATTAATAAAGGAGTTTTAAAATGTATGATGAGCTAATTATTCAAGATATTCAAAAAAAACAATCTGAATGTGAAGAACGACCCTATTTAGAGTTGCCTTTACCTGAAGTTAGAGAGCCTGTGGAACCTAAAATTACTAAAGAACCTAAAAGAGTAATAATCATAGATTTAAACTCTGATGATAATAACTTTGAAATAGATTTATAGTTATTTGAGTTCCATACCTGCTGGCAAAATCAAATCATTTACAGGTTCGATACAATCACCTTCATCAGGCACACCAAGCATCATAAATAATCTGTATTCAAGTTTCTTTAGTCGCCAAGTATTTAAAGGTAATGTTTTACCATCTTTAGATAAGTTCTTACTGAAAATTAAATCTAAGTGATGTGCTATAGAGTTTGTATTATCTAAAGATAACTTAAAACCATTCTGATGCTGAGGATCCATATTATGAAATCTGTTTTTGAACCACTCATATTTTTCAAATAAAGTATCAAGTAAATCTAAATATGATACTTTGTTATCTTCTAAATTTACTGTTTCTGTAGTTTCTTTAGTGCTTAGTATTTTATTAAAATCAAGTTCCATCTTTGTATATAACTTTCTGAAATATTATAGATTAGTTTAGTATAAGTATTCTCTAACTTAGTAATAAACTTGTTTTAGTAAAACTATTTTAAGATATTATATTAAAAATTACAAATTATATATTTCAGATTACTAAAGTTATAGTTATAACTAACTGAAAGTATATTAGTATCTATAGTAGATTAGTATATTAGAAGATCTGTATAACTGTATGAACTAGCGGGGGAACCCTCGCAGAGCTCTTTTTATTAGTTGATGAACCTACTGATATATTATATTATCTTTTATGTAACGAACGAAGTGAGTGGAGTAAAAGTAATAATAATATGTTTATTTAAATGTAATGAGTGGAACGAATGGAATTTAAATGAACTGTTTATCTGTTTTTGTTTGGGTGGTGTTTGGTAGGTAGGCAAAGATAACTATATCTAAAAAATCAAAAAACTACAATTTATTTTTTCTACTAAAGTTCTAAAACTAAATAAAGTATGATTATACATACACTTTCAGCATACAAAAAAAATAAAAAAAATATTTTTAAAAAGTTGTAAATAAAATCTGCTAAATCATTTTCAATAAAAAAGCAATCTAAAAACTCTAAGAAGATTACTAAACTCAAAGAAACAACAATACATTTTCAGGCAAATAATAACCAGTTATTTATTACACCTATCAGAATAACAAAACAATAACATTTCAGATATGCAGATTAACGTCTGTTTTATTTTTACTTAAAATACATTAAAACATATTCACTAAAGGGCAAAGATTAAATCTGATTTAACGTCGTGTTTATTTAAGTTTTTAAGTTTTTAATATGCTCAAAACATAACTAAACACATTATATTAACTTTTTTTTTGTATTATATTAACTTTTTTTATATAATTGCTACAATGAAAGATATATATACTATATAAGATAAAATGAAAGATAAACAATGTTTGAACTGGTAAATAGAAACAAGATTTATGTAAAAAACCTACAAAAAGAAATAGGTGTTGCATCTGATGGTGTATTTGGTAAAAACTCATTAGCAGCAGCAGAAAAATACTTTGGTGGCCCAGTTATTGCTCATATGGGTGAAATTGTTCCTATCCCTGGCGCAAGCTATGTTGTGGATCATAAAGATTCGCTTTTTCAACTTCCTGATGGCACAAAAAACTGGAGGATGCGAAAAGGTAAAGCTGATACTATTTGTGCTCATTGGGGTGGTTTAAACGTAAAACATTGCTATATGATTTTTTACAATACTAAATCACGGCACGTATCAAGCCATTTTGGTATTGGTTATGATCCGAATGAAAAACGTTTTGAGGTAAGCCAATGGTTAGATACAGGTTTAGTTTCGTATCACGCTGGTAAGTTTAATGGTTATTCAATCGGGTTAGATATTTGCCAAAGCCCTGTAGAAAAGCATATTGCTAAAACAAGAGTATTTCATCCTTCAGCAGAAATGGTTCCTAACCCTTCTTCAAGAGGGCCTCGACAAGTTGTTTCGTTATGCCCAGAAATAGCTGATATTACTAATGAGTTTATTAATGATTTACGAATGATTATGGATTTAGAAGAAAAACCTATGTTAGATTCTGATGAAGTTTTAGGTATTAAAGAAGCAACAAACTATTCTGTTGTTGGCCATCATAACTTAAGCAAACAAAAATATGATGTTGCACCTTGGTTAGGTGATTTGTGGGGTAAAGAAAGCAGCTGCTAAAATGAATCGACGTCATCAAGAAATAAAAGAAAATCTATATTCAAAATGGATAGCATCTGAACGTTATGCTGAATTTATTATAGAGCTTGATGATACTGAAGTTGCACTTGCTACTAAAATAGGCCATAAACGTTTTCAAAATAATAGAAAACTAAAAACTTATAAATCTAACTGGGGCAATAAAAAAGCTAATCCTCAAAGAGATATTGATGGTGCCTTATCAGAGTTAGCAACTATAAAATGGCTAAAAGAAAATGGATATGAACCTTCAAAAAAAGCTTTCTTAACTGTTTCAGCTGATGCTGAAGAAGATGGGTTTGATACTGATATTGTTTTTAATGGCGATTCTTACAGCGTTGAAATAAAATCAACAACTAAGCCTATGAAAGCTAAACTTATTTTACCTGCTCATCAAGCTAAGAAAGATAAAAAGCCAGATCTGTTAATCCTTATATGTATGATAGATGAAAAAAGATACTGCATCAAAGGTATTACAGGGTTTGAAGATGTTGCTGCAAATTATGATTTAACATTGCGCAAACCGGGATATTCATTAGAAGAAAAATACTTGCAGAAAGATTTAGTTTCTGTAATAGAAAACATTAAACAAAAAAATAAATAGAAATAAAATAAAATAAACATTTACTTGAAAGGTAAAACAACATGAGTTTCGAAGATAGCCAACAGATTAATATGAAAGCACAACCCGCAGAGGGAATTTTTATTACAACTGAGCAAGCTAAGGCAGTTAATGTTATGATTGCAGCTATTACTGTTGCACAAAAAGCAGGCGCATTTTCACTTAAGGATAGCGCACATATTTATGAAACATTAGCTTGTTTTAGAACTGAAGTGCCACAAGAAGAAGTTTCTGAAGAAAAAGAAGCCTCATAACAATGTTTCAGCTTGGTTTAGATGTATCTACTTCAATGATAGGTGTTTGCTTGTTTAAAAATCATAAGTTTTTTATGATGGATAAAATAGAAACAGGTAAAGATAAAGAGTTTTTTCATAAAGCTGATAGAGTTAATAGCTACATCAAAAAACTATGTGAAGATTACGATATAACTGAACTATACATCGAAGATATATTTCAAAGCTTTTCAAGAGGCTTATCTTCAGCTAAAACAATATCACAGCTTGCAAGATTTAACGGCATTGTTTCATTCATAGCATATAACCATACAGGTTTAACGCCTGTTTATTTAAACGTTAATACTTGTAGGAAAACATTAAATATCAAAATAGTTAAAACAGAGGATAAAAAGGAACAAGTTATTAAATGGGTTGTAAAAGATTTACGTGGATACAAATTTGAAACAAAAGTGTTATCAAGAGGTAAAAACAAAGGTAATGTTGTTTATGAAAAATGGGTAAATGATATGGCTGATGCTTATGTTGTTTGCAAAGCAGGTATTAAGCTAAGTAAATAGTTATATTCTTGTTATAGAATGAATACCCATTTCATTTAATTTGAAATAAAAAAAATGGCTTTCTTTAAAGATGTTATTGCTAAAAAAATAAACAATACTATCTGGGTCGTTTAACTTAACTTTTATCTTTTCATACTTGTTGTAGTTTCGTTTAGCTATTATGTGTTCTATTTTTAAAACAAACATATTGCCTTTACCACAATTTTGAATACTCAAACACCTGCCAAAAAATGTATCTTCTGGTAAATACCTAACGTTGATATCTGTGATGTTATATGACGCATTCATTTTTTTTCCTTATATACTTATATATATGTAAAACGTGCGCATTATAAATCATCAAACATAAAAAAACCAGCTTATCGCTGGTTTTCTTGTATCTGCTTCGAAGTTTATGTTAGTTTAAACCATCTGGCCTAACACCTTCATTATAACTTCTTACTTGATGTTCTTTTATGATGTTATATCTTAACAAAGCTATTGATTCATCTTTTATTTTATTAGATAAATCACTATCTAAGATTAAAGAAATAAGCTTTTCTATTTCTTCGTTTATTGATGCTGTTTTAACACTCACAATCTTCTGAGCTCTCACATTCACAATCAACAACTTCATCTTCTTCAGGATCTTCCTCAGGCATCATCTCAGGAACACACATTTCTTCATCCTCAGGCATTTCTCCGCAATCCTCTTCTGGCATCATCTCACCTGCAACAGGCAATACAGGCTCTTCCATTTGCTCACCACCTTCTTCTTCTTCGTCCTGCTCCATTCCACCAGATGCATCTTGGCCTCCAGCCGGCAAATCTTCTTGTTCTGCACCACCCTCCAGGCCCATATCACCATCTTCCATTTCTGGCTCTGCATCACGAATTTGCTCACATGGGCATTCATCGCAATCACATTTCTTTTCTTCATCTTTTTCACAACCAACAAGTGGCAAAATTAGCATTAGTGCTGTTAATATTAGTTTTTTCATTTTAAAATCCTTTCAAGATTTCTTTATTTTATTATAAAACTTAAGATATACATGTTTATTTTAACGTCCATTCATCAACTATTTCAGGCAGTATTACATCTGATTCGTTTCTACTCTTAATAGGATTTTTTCCTCTAAGTATAGAAAGTTCATTAATAACACTATCTTGCAACTCAAACATTTGCTGACGCGCTAACTGAAGTTGTATTTGTGAATCTCTAAGCCTTGCAATCAAAGCTTGCCTATCACCATCACTTTTTGAAAGTTTAGATTTCAATTCATCTATTTCTTCAGGGCTTCTTCCACTCGCAATGATAATCATCGAAGGTATATTACCAAATAAAATACCAAACAACCCGATTAAAACTTCACGATTACTCTCTTTAAAATCAAATAACGCTAAAAAAATAATCAGCATTATTATTGTAAATAAGAAAACAACGCTAAATAACCAGCCTCTTGTTTCTCTTTTCTGTTGAACGACTTCTTTATCAGCGCCTTCTGGCTGCTTTTTCAATCCCATAAGGTTTATCCATTTCAATTCTTGTAATATATAACTGTGTTAAGATAACACTTATTAGAAAACCAATCCAGATGTATTCCAGAATGCTGCTGTTTTTCATTTTATTAAATCCTTGATAAAACATATTAGTAAATCTATATATTCAAATGGTCGTAAAACGAGGTAATCAATATTCCAACTTGCTTTAGCTTGCCCATTTGAAAGTAAAGGCCAGAAAGTATATATCAAATAACAAAACATTATAAAGCCGATGCGATATAAAAAGTAAAAAAATATTTCACTCCATCGTTTATGTTTCATTCTTGTTTTTATTTTCTTTGCACCACCAATCCTCTTTGCTTTCTCTGAATCGGGTGGAGGTTGCATTTGTTCCGTAATCAAGCCAACAGCATAAATACGCTCAGGTTCAGAAACACCTTTAAACTTGTATAATCCTACAAGTGCTGATAATGCATTTTTAGGTATGAATGGGTTTTTGTGCCCGTATCTTTTAAATATTGTATAAGCTGAATGTGATAAAAGTATTTGCTCAGATCCGCATAAACTCATTGTTCTTGCTGCTATGTTTTTACCTATACCTTCGATAGCTAATCGTTTAGCTCCTCCTGATATCATACTTTGTTCTGTTTTAACAATCAGCATACTTTCCCAGTGAATGCCAATCCTGCTCCTAAAAGGAAACTTCTTAACTCTTAAAAACTTTTTATAAGCAAATGCAAAAGCAATAGCATCTGGCACATTACCAAAATACATCAAAGTGCCATCGCTGTTATCTAACCATTGCCCATTATGTTTCGTTATTAAACTCATAACGAGCTTATCGTGTGTGGAAAACCAACGTGCAGCAGCATATTTACCGTTCTTTTGAACGAAACGAGTGCTCGCAATAATATCTGTTATTACAATAGCTATTTCAGCTTCAACAACGTTGTTTTCTTCCATAATGTTTAATCATCTTTCTTGTTGTTTTTGTTAGGCTTCTCCCAGTTTAAGAATAAATAAATAAACCAAAAAAAGAAACCCCACCATAACCAATTCCCACTTCCTTTTTTATAACTTTGATTACAGCCTTCTTTATCATCTAACTCATTAGTATGATTTTTATTCCTACTTGTTATGCTATAAGGTTGTTCATCTGATATCCATATAGCTTGCTGTGAATCACGAGGATGCTCTCTGCTTAACTCTTCAAAGCAATAACTATTTCCATACATAAACGGGCATTCGTCATCACTGTTTAATAACGTATCACCATCAATATCATCATCACAGTAATCTCCTAAAATATCACCATCCATATCTTGCTGATAGGGGTTATGTATTGATAGGCAGTTATCACAAGCATCACCTACACCATCTCCATCTCTATCAAGTTGTTGTGGATTAGGCATTCTCATACAGTTATCAGATGGATCTTCAATGCCATCATCATCATAATCATCTGCATGTTGATAACTATCACCTAAATCTGTATTTGCTATTAAAACGCTGCCTTTTCCTCCGCCTCCACCACCACTCTGTTCAGGTGTTCCACAATCTTCAAAGTTGTTATCACATTCATAGCTTTGAGCCCAACTTGGAAATATTTGAATCAGATTTATATAGCAGTAAATAAAAACAATAGATATGAATAATAAAACTTTTTTCATTCTTTCTTCTCCAAAGGTTTATGGCATGAGCAGTTATGAGCTAACTCATCACATATTCTACAAGGGCAAAAGCTATCTTCTGGCCATTTACAGTTTATTTCTAACTTTCCACAAGGGCATTTGTAATATGTGCATTGGCACTCTATCTTTTTACAGAGAGCACACACTGTTTTTTCATCAAAAATCATATTACCCCTCTTTTTTTGGGGGTTTATCGTCTCTATCAAATATCTCTACGGCTGAACTCAAGTATTTATCAAGTGAATTTTGCCCTAATATATAACCAATCTGTATTACACCAGCTGTTATTACTGTTGTTATTAAAAAAGTTAGCTCATTTAGCTCCAGTTTTCCTTTAAGGTGCATTAACTGATATAGGATAATAGCTTTCCATCCGATATCTGCAAACAAATATGCTAAAAACTTTTTGCTTTGCATTGGTGAAAGTGTTTTTTTATCTTTATTCATTGTTTCCTCCGAGTGGATAATCTAACCACTTATATGGTTTTCTTTCTTTTAAATAATTTTCGTTAGTATCATTATCGTATGCTTCTTGTTCAAATCTTATTGCTAAATAGGATTGCCTATTAAAGCCCTTTTTCTTTAAAACAGCAGCAAACAGATAATCATATAGATATACAATCAAGAAGCCTATAATCAAAAGCTCTTTGTATTGCATCCAGTGAATTGTTTCGTGCCTTTTAACCTTATCAGATAACTCACCACGACTAAAAACTAAAGGCCCAAGCGTTATTGCATTTATTTCTATTGGTGCAACCTTGCTCAAAACCTTAGGAACTTTACTGTTTTCAAAAAATACAGGAAACATTATTAGCTCTTTCTAAAACTGACGTGAAGGTTCAAGCACCAAAGATTGAGGCCTGAAATCTTGTATTAAAGAGCGAGGCCAATCAGCATCGTGGCCCCAATCTCTTGTTGTAAATTCTCCTTTTACTCCTGCAACTAAAAACTTAAAGATGTTCGTGCCTCTACCAATATCATCAGCACCTAAATATACGTTAAAATCAATAAAATCTTTATCAATAAATCCTGGGTTTATAGGTAAAACAGCTTCATCTAAAACTATTTTAAACTGGCAGCCTGAATCTTTTTCAATCCAGAAAGGTAAAACTCTTGCTGTAACTGTTTCATTAAGCCAATCTGCGTTTTCACCAAAGAATGTGCCCATATGATATGAGCATCCATACTTAGCCATATAACCAACGCCTGCTGAAGTTGTATTTAACTTAAACCAGCGATACTCATATTCTTCATTACCTAAATCTTTTTCTAAAACAACAAACTTATTTCTATAAGCTTCAACAAATGTTGCTGCTGTAGTTGGAACTAAAACTTCTCCACTTGAAGAAACTGTGCAAGGAACTGGTGTTATTGATGAAGCTAATAGATGATACAAATACTGAAATATTACGGGTGTGTTTTGCTTTTCACCAAACTTTATAACTTTAAAAGCTTTCATCCAATCTTCATCACGCATTTGCCATTTAGGTTTTAAAATATCTAAGTGATTTCTATCGAAAAAGTTATAAAGCTGAGCAAATTCACTAACATCAGGCTCCACTCTTGCGTTTTTTCTAATAATGTGTGTAAGAGAAGTTTCTATACCATCAAATGAAACATCTGTTTTACTCTTGTAATAAAGTTTTTGACGACCAATATAAATATACCCTTTATCTGGAAAGCTTAACGTCGTTTCAACAGGAATGCTTGTAGCACCTTTTTTAACTATTGCAGTGGTAACCGTGTAAGAACTTGAAACTGTATAATCCAATACTTCAGCAAAACTCTCTGTTAATACTGCGATTTTACTATCTTCACCTTTTTTATAATTTTGAGAAGGCAAATAGTTATCAGAAACTTTACCACGTTTAAGCCAAGCTGGCATTTTGCTTTTTATTGATATTGCAGCATCATATCTATTACGATGAACAACAGTAAGTGCATTAAAAATATCTATTCTGTTTAAAAATCCATCACCCCAATAAATCCTTGCATTATACTGGCCTTTAGGCATAACCGGCAAACAAGCATAAAGTTTATCTTGATTTATTGTTGTATATAGATTTTTTCCTCTTCCTGCAACTCCACTATAAGAAGGAAATATAACGCCATCGTTTGTAATGCTTTCAAAAACGACACGATATGGGCCTAAGCTTTTATTTTGTGGAAAATTGTTTTCATAAGTATCTTTAAACTTAGCTCTGATAACAGCTATTTGGCCACCGTTATCACTAAATCTAACATCATCACCATCAACATACGCTCCAATATTTCCGTGTGGGTCGCCAAAGTTTCTTTCGGATGTATTTTTATAAACATAATCTTCAACTTCATCGAACGGATTATTGATTGTTATACTTTCTGTTGCGCCAAAACCCATGTCGTAATACGTTGGATCTGGCACTGAGTTTGGAGTTCCGAACCCAATTTCGTAATTTGTATGAACGATATTAGTAATACCCATATCTGTTTCCTCTCTGTTTTATTTGATGCCTCACCCTATGTTTTACCATAGAGCGTTTATAAAAGTTTAACCAGGATTAAACGTCGTTATTCATTTTAAGCGTAATCTAACTCTTTTTCGCCTTCGAATGAAATGCTTATCTTTTTATCATCTCGAGATGCCTGAGGTATATTAGTGCAAGTAATACCGAAATATTCACCAGCAGCAATATCCTGATTAATATAAACAGAGTTTTGTGCTTGGCCTAAAGTATTATCTGATCCACTTGAGTTAGTGATAGTAAATGCGGTTCCAACTAACGTCCAAGTGTTTGCTAATGCTGCAGAATCAGATGCTGCTGTGCATAGTGCAAATTTAAGAGTTGCATTCATCATATGCCCAACGTGAATATGTGCAGCTTTCCAAGTAATAGTTTTCCCTGAGTTATTCTTAACCCAATATACGCAAGCTTGTTCGTCTGTTGCATAAGATGCCATATTACTACCAGAGAAAGAAGATGCAACTCCATCAATTTCAGTAAATCCTGTATAAGCTACTCTCTGCTTAGGAGTTCTAAACTCTACCTCAGTTTCGTTAGTTGCGTGATCAGTAACGTATAAAACATCACCTTGCTCTCCACTTGCTGAAGGTAGTTCAATAGTATGTGCTGTTCCTTGTTTTCCTTGAGTAGTTAATGTAACCTTAGATGCTGCACTATTTTGCAATGATAACTTAGCTTCTGTTCCACTTGTTTCTGCTTTTATAATAGTTTCATCTGCACTGTTAGTAATACTACCTGCTAAAGAACCATTATCTCCTGCAGTAAATAGTAAAGTTCCAGCACTTCCATTATCACCTAAAGTTGCGAAATCCTGAAGAACTACATCTTCTATAACCGTTGCTGTTCCTGAAACTGTTAGATTATCATCAATCACAACATCATCATAAAACTTAGCATCGTATGCATATATTTTTTGGACGCGTTTTGTTGTTGAACCTATATCAAAAGCATTATCTGTAACTGGGATAAAATCATCACCTGCAGATATCTGCCAGTTTGATTCTAAGAATGCACCTGAGCCATCTGAAAGTTGTATATCTCTTGCATCACCAACAGAAGCTGAGCCACCACCAACATTTGCATCGATTAAATCTTTAATAGCAGCAGCACTCATTAGTGATGCATCATTATCAACAAAGGCTTCACCACTTACTAATAAAGCTGATGCATTAATATGTGTTGTATCTAAGTTTGCAACGTTAAGAGTAACATCTCCACTTGTTCCACCACCAGTTAGGCCTAATCCTGCTATAACAGAAGTAATATCACCAGTAAGCATGCTGCCCGGCACCCAAGCACCTGTATCATTATCACCACTATCATCAGAAGCTGTTGCATCCCAAACTAAAACTTGGCCAGCAGATGGAGCATTTGTAGTTGTATCAACATCTGCTAATTCTGTTATTGATACCTCATTCATCTTTTCGAGTGCAGCTGTTTTAACTGTATTTCTTAAAACATTAACTGTTGAAGAAGGTAAGTTTCCGTTAGCATCGTTGCTTCCTAAAACTGTAACTAATACTTCAGGTGAAATACAAAAATCTGCACCTGTTGAACTATCAGCTGAGCCAGCTGCTGTTGCTGCTTCAACCTCATTAGCTAACTCCACAACACCTTTAACTGTTGTGCTTGCATTATCTCCATTTACTGTAAGGTTTTCAACAACATCAACTAACTCCCAATATCTTCCTTGCCATTCTCTTTGAGTTTTAGCAGGTTTAACTAAGTCGTGATTTGTTGATAATACTTCAATATCTAAGAAAGAAGATGAAGGTGCAGCAAGTGGATCAACTATGCTTGTAGCACCTGATGATGTATTTTGCGCTATACAGAATAATCTATAACTACCCCATAAATCTGCACTGAAAGTTGTTGAAGCTGCTCTTGGATTAAGAAGTGCAGCCGTAGTTGAAGGAGGTTTTCCTAAAAAGTGCCAGCTAAATGCGAAAACTGCTGAGCTATCATCGCTATCTGTAGCGACTGCACTAACTGTGATACTTTCTGGTAAATCTTCTTGATTAGGCGTTGCGTTTGACGCCGTTAAAGCTAAAGTAATTGCCATTTTTTATTTCCTCTCCTTAGTTCTTTATTGTGCATATAAACTTAATAGTAGGTAAGTTTATGTATGTTGGTGTATTTCTGATAATAGGCTGTGGTGGAGAATCTGATGTATAACCATCAATAACTGAGCCGTTATAATTAATAAAGTGTGATTTAATCATTTCTTCATATCTATTATTTTCTGCTTTGTTTTGAGTTAGATTCGTCCAAAAAGTAATAGCTGTTTGTGAGTTAGCTGATGTATTCCATGCTAAACCACCACCTACGTTTAGATAATCAACTGGGCCACCTAATGCCATAGTTCCTGTAAAGCCCCATAGATTATTAAATCCTTGTTTTAAGTGATATCCAAAAGTCGTATTAACGTTTATATCTTCACCATCTGGCCCATCGATAGGGTTATCAAGATCTTGAACAATCAATAACATATTAGTATCAGCTGCTAATCCTGCACCTCCTGTGGCATCCAAAACTTCTGATTTATCAAAAGGTAATGCCCAAAGCGCAGAATCAAAGCTGTGATTTACTACAGTTCCATTAAACCCAAAACTATTAGGTTGAGCTCCACCTATAGCAATAGGAAACAATTCTGTATATGGAGCAACTGTTGTTAGATTATCAAAATCAACCTCAGTATTTGCAGGCCAGTTATTATTAGCTGTTGCGCTTAAGTGAATACGCGCTCTAACTTTATGGATATTATTACCGACGAATGCTGCTAATCCCTGAAGTGAAAGGGTTGGTTGCCCTCCAACTAATGGTGAGTTATCTGTAGCAGCTGGGTCGTTTAGGCCATTTTTAAGAATGTTATCAAGCGCACTTTCCAAAGCAAAGAATGGGCCTCTTAAACCATTTGATATTAAATCAGCGATTCTAATGCTTGCAAAGTAGTTATTAAACAAATAGTTTGTTGTAATAGTTTGTGGTGTAACTCTATTCTGCCCTGTGTTTATATCCACAGAAACCAACCAACCATCTGCTTTTATTGAACCTATTTTCTTGTATTCATAAGATCCAACTGCTGAAGGTGTTGAAAGAGCAGCTTTAATATCCATAGTTTGCACTGTTCGAGTATCAACATCTTGTTGTATTGAGGCTTGATTTATTGGGCTCCAAAAGTTTCTTGTTTCATTTGCAGTCGATTCATCAGCAACTCTTGCATAAAGATTAACATCCTGAAAATCCGTCATTGCATTTTGATTAGCTGTGTAATATAAGTTTGCTAACGTATCCATTGATGAAAAATCTATTGCAATATCAGATGTTTGCCTTAAAATCTTTCCCTGAAGAACACATCTAAAATCATTCAACACCAACGTTTCAGTAGATGATGAATATGATTTCCTCGTTATTCTTGATAGCGCACCGTTATTTTCTGCACCTAAAAGGCTTGAGATTACTTGTTCGTTATAATCAAACAAATGCGACTGAAGATTTTGCGCATCTGATAATATAAACTGTTCAAGTGAATAAAAATTTATTTTGTTTATCATTTAAAACTCCGTTAATGTTATGACGACTGATTTGATGTTATAATATCTACAGCTCTTGCTCTAAGAACTCTTCTGTTTGAGCCTGGGTATATTATACCAAGTTTGTTTGTTGTATTTTTCACATATAGTTCAACGCCTCTAACTGGAGAAGCATCTTGTATTGCTCGAGCAAGCTGTGAAGGATAAAGCGCAACACCTATTCCAAGATTATTTATAAAGTTTAGAGTTGTTTTCTCAACTGCAGTTTTAACAGCAGGATAATTTGCATCTGTAGCAACGTATATACCTATTGATAAACCAATGTATTTAACATCTGGCGCTTCAACTTTAACACGTGTTCCAGCAGCTCTAAATCCTGTGAGAATACTTGCTCTATTTGGATTACCTTCTATTTCACTTTGAAGTTCTGCAATAGCACCTCTATAAACATCGTAATTTTGTATGCTCCAAACATCACCTTCTTGTAAAAACGTTGGGTCGTTAAAAAATATTAAACCTCGTTCTGGTATTGATGTATAAGAGCTTTCTCCTATAAGCACAGGAACTCCGCCTCGTGATATAGTTAGTTGGCCTTCTGATGCTTTGATAACATCAGTTGCAGGACGTTCGTGTTGTATCATATCACAGCCACCAGCAGGAACTGTATCTGTATATGTTGTTCCCGGCACAGCCATGTTTGATAATCCACTACCATCATCAACAATAAGCTCAGAATAACCCAGTTTTTCAGGATTTTCCCATACCTTTGCAAACTTAAACGAGGTTCCATTACTATCAATGAAGTTTAAACCTAAAAACTCTATAGCTTCTTTTTGTGAGCGACCTAAACTTCTAATGTATCTTAGTGCTCTATCTCTTAAACTATTATCTTCTTCTTCATCAATACCATTTGTAAGTGGCTGAAGATTCTCAACTTTAATAACTTCAGAAGGCATTGTTGCTATTGTATCTATATTACCTGCATCTGCATTGCCTATTAATCCACCAGTTGTTGCAACAATATAAACTCCATCAATATCATCATCACCTGCTGGGATAATATAATCTAATGCTGTTTCATACGTTGTTCCATCTGAACTTCTACTAACTCGAGAGCCAGCTGGGATTAATAAATCTTGTGCTTGAGCCAGAATAGTTATTTTTAATACAGCACCAGCAGCTCTTGCAGATTTCTTTCTTGATATACCAACGGGTGGTAAATCAGCAACTCTTTCATCTAAATCAATGCCGGTTGCACTATTGATATTGAAGCTTTCTCTAACATTATACATACGAGCTTCTGTATTGCCGATTTCTGTTGCTAAAGCTTGAAGTATAATATGTAATGTGCTACCAACTTGCACATCATTTAAATCAGTTCGGGCAACTACCTTAGAAGTTAGCTCTCTAAGAATTTGGCCGTTTGTTCTCGGTGTAAATGCCATTTGTTTTTAATCTCCTCATATATTAGTATATATTATTTTTAACCTCATTTTGAAGTTATTTTAACATTTTTATGCGCCAGGTATAGGCGCTGTAACTTGCATAGTATCATTATCAACAAGTTTAACGTTCATTGTTATAACAAGCCTATCATCTACTTGCTCAATAACTATATTATTTACATCAACAATACGAGGGTTTGCAATAACAGCTTCTCGAATAACAGCAGCTGCATAAACTGGATCATCAATTGTAACGTTTTTAACACCAAAAGAAGGGTATAAACATACATCACCTTCATTAGTAAATAAAATATTTTTTATAGTTTGTTTAATATTTTCTCTTCCACCCACTAACTCAATATCACCTGAAATGTTGTTAAACTCTAAATCATCTATTTCACACTGTATATCAGTTGAATGGTAATCACCTAATGGTGCAAACGGGTTCATTCTTTTTTGCATTCCTTCGAGTGGAATATAAATCTTATCACCTATTTCTGGGAAGTTTCCGTTAGCCATTCGCCTAAAATCTCTCCAACCATTTAAATCTTTTATTTCTTCAGCAACTGTATCTGTTTGAAAATATTTTAAAGATATTCTTCTTAAATCATCATCTTTTTGCAGAGTATGAACATATCTTGGAACATTTTTTGAAAATCCAGTTCCTGCTGCAGAAATACCGGCACCTTTTGTTAATGCTGAAAGATTACTCTCATTACTCAAGTATTCTCCTAATACATATTTATTGCCAGCTTTATTTCTTCTTCTGTTTTCAAAATAGTTTCTATCAACACTTTTTCTTGCTATTTGTGAAGTATTTTTTATTATGTTTGAAATAGCAGTAAAGTTTGCAAACTCATGAAACTCTTGCTCAGATTCAGGCTCAGGAGGTTCAATATCTGCTTCTTTGTGTGTAACTATTGCTTGTTTCTGTATTTCTAAAATAGCTTGATTTTGTGGATATGCATTAGCATCTTCTGCTGCCACTTCTTCAGCTGTTAAACCAAGGCTTGCACCTAATAAACCTGCAGATGCTTGAAGATTTTCAATAGAGCTATTTATCGGCCCACCACTTCTAAAGGTATCAATAACTTCATTAAAATCTGAAACTATGCCACCGATATTTGTTAGTAATCCACCAGTTGAGTTCATTAGATTAGCAATAACTTTAGAAACATCTTTTATCTGTGATATTGAATCTCTAAATCCATCAACGTAATCATTACTTACATTATTAACAGCGTTATCAAGCAACTGAACGTATCCTAATGCGGCTCCTACTGTGCTATCTACACCATCTAAAACTCCAAGAATAGCTGGGTAATCTTTCGTTAAGTAAGCAAAATCATATGCTTTGAATTGAATAGAGTATTGAAAATCAAATCTATTTGTATTTGCATCACGACCATAGTTAAATGCCATCGGCTCAACTATAAAATGTGCATCTTCATCAATACATCTTAAAACCATATGTAATCCACCAGGGCCTGTGCCGCCGGTTATATTCATTGAACCATCAACTACTCTGTAAGCATCTCTTGTTCTTAGATTAGATGTTTGGCCAAATTCTAATGCTGCAGTTTCAACATAATGTTTAAGCATTTCATCAAACTCTTTAAAGATTGTGATTGCGTCTTGAAACATTACTCCACCATCTCTATTATATCCTCCTCTGCTATCTAATCCTGTTCTACCTGAAATAGTTATTTGATGTTCTTTATGTTGTGATATCTCTCTAAATGTTCCAGTTAAAGTATGTGTTAAACGTATTGGGTTTGCTCTACCTATTTGAACGTTTGATGGATCAATCGGAAAAGCTGTTGTAAAGATTATACCAGTTGCGTCTCTAACTTCTAAGTAATATTTAGCAGGGATTCGTAATAAACCATACGCTCCACCCATTCCAAAAGGTGGTGTTATACCAGCAACATAAGCTCTTGAGTATCTTGACGAAAAACCTTTTATTGCATCTAAAAAACCTTTCGCAGGGTTATAGTTCGACATTATTTCTCCTATGGTATCTTTATATTTAGATTTAAATTACCTTCAGCTTGAGTTTTAGTTTGAGCTGAAGTTGTTGTTAAAGCTGTTGCAGCAGTTGAAGCAGTTGATGTTATGTTTGCTGCTGCTGCAGCATCTTGTTCGGCAGCTGCTGTTTCTGATGCTGCTAATACTGCATTGCCTGCTCCGGTTGCTGTTGCTGCTGCTGCGGTATGAACGCCTGCTGCTGCCGTTGCTGCTGCACTTGAATAAGGTGCTTGTGCTCCTATTGCTGCGCTGTTTGCATTTACTTTAGCTTCTAATAGTGCAAGGTATGAAAATAGAGTATCTATAAACTGTTGGCCATTCAGAGGATTATCTATAGTTGCTCCGCCTTTTGAAATACGAAACACAGAGTTATCCCCGTTTAGTTGTAATCTTGCATCTTGATTGGTATTAAGGATAAGCCCATTAAGTTTTGCTAACGTCATTTCTGAGTTATAGTTTGATACGACGTAATCACTTGTTGAATACTCAATAACATCACTATCTGCATCTGTTGCAACTGTTTGCTCTGAAATAACATCAACGTCGTTTGGTTTAAACTGGCTTCCTATAACCATAGGCTCACCTTCTGCTGGAGTAAATATAACTACTTGATTATCTACCTCAACAGGCAAATTACCCCAAGTATTCATTCCTCCACCAACCGGCAATAAAACAAAAACTTCTATATAAACTTCACCTCTATCATCAACGCAATCAACAAAAACTTTATTTGTATCTTCATCTATTGAAACATCAGTTATCTGTGCATTTATAAATGAAGCTTTTTTACCAGCAAAAACAAAAGGCTTATCACTAATATTAAACATTATTTATTCCCTACTGCTTTTTCAACGAATCTAACTTCTGGCATAATCGGTGGGAGTTTATGCCAACTCCCTCTACTGAAGTTTATGGTTGTTCTTTCCATCTTATGGCCTCTAAAATCAACAGATTGATTATGTGATATGCTGTCGATGTAAAAGAAGAAAACATTTTCTGTGCCTCCTAATGTATTATAGTTGCCAAACTTATAAGCAGCTTGAGTTGGATCTGAATAATCATTGCTGCCACCTGGAACTCTTCCATTTTTTGAAGCACCTCGACCTGCAACTTCTTGATATCTATCTGAACCTATCTGTGAAATAACTTCATCTGAGCCTTCGCCGAATGGTCGTAAAAACATATAACCCCATTTACCTGGGCCCCAATCTGCGCTTCCCTGAAAGTTGCATGTTAAACTTCCTTGTGCATATCTATTACCATTACCATATGTTAAATACATTTCTTCAGCAAAAGCAGTATTTATTTTTTTATGTAGTAATCTTGCTGCTGAATTTTTACCACCTTTAGAAGCTGCTGCTGCTGTTGGCAGTTTATCACCGTTTTTCTTTCTAACATTAAAATACGGATATGTGCCTTCGAATAAACGTAAGCCATATTTATATGCATCGTATATATCAATAATAGGTGATGATAAAACACCTGTTTCAAAACCTGATCTGTTTGTTAAAAGAGAACTTTCAATATACGTTCCGTTTATTCTATTAGCTTCTACCCAAGTTGCATTAAAATCAAAAACATTATCACCACTCAAAGGTAATAAAGAGTTTTGTAATAACTCATCTGTTTTAATTGAAACATTGCTTTTTACTGAATCATCTTCAGCTGATAAAGGATATTGGATTGGGTATATAGCTTCTGCATCATAGCTTTCAACAAAAGATGAATACTGTTTATTTAAAAAATCTTTGTTTAGCTGTGTATTCCAGTGCCGAGGTTTTATTCTATATATTAGCGTTGGTTGAGCACCTAATGCTTTTGTTATGCGCCCACGAGGTTTAAATGCTGTGGTTCCTTCTGAAACTAATGTATCTTTTCCTTCAACTTTTCTAATCTCACCTGTAACATCACTTTGTAAATCTTCTTTATAAAAAGGTATTAACGTGGGTATCATCTCTATCATTCTATCATCAGAAACAAATGTGCCTATTACTCTATTCCAAGCAGATCCTCTTGTGTTTAAAGCACCCTGAAACTTTGTTATAAATCTTTGATATGGAGGTTTTTCTGGCAACATCTGATACCATATTGAGCTCTTTGGCACATCTGATTTTTTTGTTGCAACTACGATTATATCACCTATTCTATCACCAAGTAAAGTATTATTCATACCACCAGTTCTTGATGAACGTGGAGATGGGCCAGTTGTTGCATTCTCTACAGATGCATCTGCTTTTCCTCTTGCACCAGCTGCGCTTCCACCTGCTTTAGCTCTGGCTTTTGCTCTTGCAATGATTTCTTTACGTGATAAAAACCCAAGCTCTCTTCCTGCCATTGATGAAAGCATATCCATTGATTTAAAATATTGATATTGGCTTTGCATACTCATTAGAAATGCTGTGAATTGCATATCACCAGAAGTCGTCCAAGTGCTACCAGCTGATGTATTTGTTTGTTGATTACCTACACCTACTTGTGCTGCAACACCTTTGCTGATCGTGAGATGATATGCTTTTGATATTTTTACAAACTCTAACACACTCATTCCTACTGAAGGTGGCACTAACATATAACCAAAGTTTGTTATGAAGTTTTGTATTACTTCTTGAAAATCATGTTCTGCAGAAGCAAAATCAGCCATCTCTTTAATGTGTTTTGCCCATTCTTTGCTCGACATAATAAAGTTTGATAAAAACTTCATTTCACTATTATTAGCAACAGATTCAGTTCCACCATCTTCAGATTTTTGCAAGTTTCCTGGCATAACAACATAGTTGCAGTTTCTTATAGGCTCAATAAAATCTCTTGCTTCAATTTGAACCTGTGCATAGTTATCTATTCCATCAACATTTGAAAATGTTTGCTGTATGCTTGTTATCATACCAAAAAAAGAAGTAGTTCTCGGTTTAACTTTAGATTTTGTTATCTTTAAAGAACCATTATCTAACTTTTCATAAACAGAAGCTGTTTCTGTTTTCATATCTAATGATGCATAATGCCTAACTGTTATAAACTGGCCTGTTGTTATAGTATCAACTTCATCTGAAAATACTGTTCTCATTAATGCAAAAGGCATTTTCAAGGTTAAGCTAAGATTTCCGCCTTTTAAACCTTCATTTCTTGAAACTGCAGTAATATAACTTGTTAAAGAAATAGGTATAGGAGAGCTCCACGTATGTAATAGATAAAAATCGTTTTTTGAATTTTTAGTTTCGTTATAAACTTCCTTTAATGAACGTGATATAACATTACGCATATTCTCTCTATTAGGTATAGTGTTTGTTTTTAACCTTGCAGATATCGTCATATCATTAAACTCATAACTTTGAGATGCAGGTGCTGCTCCTGATGCTTTAATAGGAGTTCCTGCTGTTGAACCACCTGTTGCCATTAGAAAGCTCCTAACGTTATGTTTTTACATTCAACATCTAATAATCTGTAATCTACCATATAGAAACCTCTCTCGTCTTTACATAATACTTCAGGTTTAGTTTTTAATAAATCTTGCGCCATTACACCACTAAAAGTTGCACAAGGATTATGTTTATATTTCCAAGTATATACCTTTAAGCCTGAAGGTGAATAGCCAATGTGTTTAATGTTTTCTTTTAATCTTTCGTCGCTAAAGATATCTGCAAATTTCTTAATCGCTAAAGGTATTGCCGTTGCTATTGTTCTCATGACGCCAGAAAGGCCTAACATAGTATCTATTAAAGCCTCCATATCTTTTACATCTAAACCATCAAGTAGTTTCTGTTCGATTCTCTCATTTGTTTTAATGAGTGCCTTAATGTTTTCTACTTGATTATCGTATGTATCTTTTAGTTTTCTTGAGTTAGCTTCTGCATCTGCCTTAGTTATAATAGCACCTGCATTTTTACCGCCTGTTAGAGGTGTTGTTTTCCCGCCTCCCGTTCCGATAGCATCAATCTCTTCAGTTGTATATCCCATACCCATCATTGCCATATCACCAACATCGTCGCCTAATAGCTCACGAAGTTTGTTTTTCATAACAGAAGGCTCCATTCTTTCTAATAATCTTCTTGCCTTCTTAAAATCACCGCCAGTTTGAGCTAAAGCATCACTCATTAGTATGTTATTACCTAATCCTGAAAATGTATTGCCTAACTGTTGGCCTGCTTGAACGCCACCTTTCATTCTTATTCTTGAATATGCACTTGCTGCTGCATCACCTTGGAAACTTCGACCACCCCTACTTTCAAGGCCGTTTATCTGAGCATCAGTTCCATTGCCTAAACTTATACCCATTGCTGTGAATTGCTCACCAACAGCTAATCTTGATCCTAAATACTTAGCTGCTCCTGCACCTGTTAAACCTCGAGCATTCATTTGCCCTCTTAAATCATCCCCACTAAATCCTCTTAATCCATTTACGCCACTACCTCTTAGCATACCAGCATCTGCTTGGCCATACAAACCAAAACCTAAACCGCTTGAAACGGCTTTGCTTAGTTCATCAGCTGAAACTCTTCTTCTTGTTCCACCACTCTGAACTATTTGTGTTGCTGCATTTAAAGCTTCACCAGCTTGCATACCTAAGTTAGAAGCAGCATTGCTTATTAGCGTTCCATTAGCCGCCATAGGGCTTCCAGCTTGTGCCATACCTGTTGAAGCACCTGAATAAACCATAGAAGGCATTTCAATCTGTGCAGCCATATTTTGACGTCCTGCTAATGCTTGTAATGGAGCAGCAAGCAAACCACCAACGTATGGTATCTGAGAAACAATCTCAGCCATATTCGTTCCTGAACCCATATTTGATAAGTGCCCAAATCCAGCTTGTGCTATTCTGCCGGCCTGTGCGCCACGTGAATTTGCAGCAGCTGAGTTTCTATCATTTATTCCCTGCTGAACACCTTGTTGAGCCCTGCCGTATTTTCTATGCACTGGATTTTTTGGATCAAACGGCGCATCTGGCAAACCAGTAGCACTTGTAGGAACGGTTGATGGCATGCCAGCAGTTGGAGATAAAGCACCCCTACCGAATATACCTCTTGCAAAGTTTCCAAATCCTCCACCTCCACCCATATTTATGTTTGCAGGGTCGTGCGCTGCGCCTGATACTTGTTGGGGTAGCCCGCTTAATCCTCGTCCAGCATTCTCACCTTGCTGACGAAGAGCAGCCAAGCGATCTTGAGCAAGGCCCTGGCTCACCCGGGATGTGTCGCCGCCAGCTCTTTGGAGAAGACGAGAGCTCAAGTTATCAGAGCCTCCTCCACCTAAGCCTATACGACCAGCACCACCACCGGCACCGCCGCCCATTCCTCCACCTTTTTCTAAGCTTCGAATACTCTTTGTTAAATCTTTTATTGCTGCTATTAAATCTTTATTGCTTGAAACAAGCTTTTTAATACCATCACCTAAGGCTTTGCCTCCACCACCAAAAGGTGAAGAACCACCGCCACCGAAAGGGCTACTTTTACCCATCATACCTGCAGCAGCAAAAGGAGGCATTGAAAAACCTCCCATACCACCACTCATTGCTGATGTTCCGAAACCTTTACCCATTGCTCTTGCTCCGGGTGATGAAGCCATCGGGGAGCCTCCGCTGAAAGGTGTGCCTTGTATTGGTCGCATAAAATATCTCCTATTTGTTTAAGTATATTTTGAGAAGAATTGTTGCATTGCTTCTTCTGGATTTCCACCATTAACGAATGCTTGTTCTATTTCATCTATTATTGGGTCGCCGATTGATTCAACAAACTTTTTGTTGTTCTGATCTTCCCAGTGTCGCTGATACATCTCTTGAAATATATCATCAGGCATTGCCATTAATGAAAACTCAACATTCTCCCAACAATATAAATCATCATCATTAAAGATATTTACGTTTGGAAGCTGTAATTTAGCTAAGCGCTGGAAAATCAATGGAAAAGCGTTGTGGTTTCTTCTCTCCGCTACTCTCATCACTGCTGTTTCGAAAGTATCGGGTTTCGTGCTCAACTAACCTCGTGGCCAAGTGATAACAAAACTCTAAATCAGAACCTACAACTTCTAAAACCCACTCAGGTGGATCTTTTAACTGTGAAACAATTCTTGCTACACACTGATAACGTGTTTTTGTATCAACAGGATAATCATCATATGCATAACCATCACATAGTCGCATAAGAATTTTATCTTGTCGTAATCTTCCTTCGCTATCTAAAATGGCAGAGCACAATGTGGCTTTCTTCAAACCCTTTTCAGTTTCGTATGATATTTCAAACTTAAGTTCTCTATCAACATACTCTTTCTTAATCTTTTGTGCAACTTCTTTAGCAGCTTCTTTCTCTTTGCCAACATCTCTAACATCAACAACTGAAGCGTCTTCTGCCTTCTTTTTTAAATCAACCAAGTTTAAATTACTCATACAATACCTCTCTCGTATTTTTTGTTCTATTAATAGTATATATCAACCATTATAGCAAGTTTATTCTTTAAATAAAAAAAAATGCCGAAGTTTTTACAACAACGGCACTTTCATAACATTATTAAAGATTAGTATCTTGATAAACTAAACATTAATGACGTTTAAGTAGGATAAACTTTTTTTTGTTAAATAGGTATATATTCAAATAAACCCAGCAGATTTAACAGAGTTAAAACTGGATATACGTATCAATCATCTGCAACAGAAACGAGTGCTGCTGGGAAATGTCGTATTAGATATAAACCTTCAACGAATATCTGAACGCCCATTAGAGAAGTTCTATCAACAACAATATTGTGTGAAGCAACTTTGCATCCCTTGAGAGTATATATTCTATTTTCAGAAGAAGTATTGCCAGCTGGAGCAGTTCCAGGAGCGCTATCCCATATTTCTAAATCAAAAGAAATACCACCGCCTCTAAACATATTATCAGTTCTATCGTCTTCACCTATCTCTGTAGATCCATCTGAAGATATCTCAGTATTTATCATACCTTTGCCGTAAGTTCTTTGCCCCAAAGCATCACCTGCTTCATCAACTTCCTCATCATTTAATCCATTAGCAGTTGTGCTTTGGAATATTCTGATAAGGTTTATTGAAGCAGATACTTGGCGTGATATTGGTGTAAGCTCTCTTGTATCAATAAAGCCTAAACTCTCAACGCGACCATTTAAAGTGTTTTCAGAAATAGAAACACCGGTAGCATAACCAGCGACTTTGCCGTCGATTTTAACGATAGCTTTGGCACCCGTTATTATATTTTTTGGATTGTTAGCCATTTTATTTTATCCTTTCTTAAAAATCACTAATGTTCATTGTAAATTCAACAAAGTTTAAAGGTTTAACAACAGCTAAATCTAAGGTTATAAAAGCTGTATCATCTACAATATTAACCTTAATGTTTCTGAAGTTTTTAATAATACCTTCATCTTTTAATCTTTTGCATCTTGTATTAACCAAGTTAATGATTCTACCAGTTGAACCTGCCAAAACTTTTGAGCCAAGTTCTTTTGTTAAGATGCTTCTTAAGAAACGTGCTGCACCTAAGATACTCTCACGAGCACTCATTTCACAGTTAATAGTTTCGTTATCTTTATTATAAGAAGAAACTCCTCTTGCAACTTTCAATGCATTATCAAAAGCTAAATAAACACCTAACTGGCATTTTCTGATTAGTTTATCTACATCAAGCTCTCTATTGAAGTTTTCTTCTGTGCTGATAAGGTTAGGTTTCAAACCTGTTAGAGGTTGTGAGTAAGGAATTGCGCCTTGCATACACATCATAAGGAATGCAAAATACTCAGGCCCTAAATCAACAACATCACCGTTATGATTTTGAACGCTCATACTTTGGTTGCAAACTGCCATATGCTTATTAGCAAACTGTGAAACAACAGTTCCATATGCTTGGTCGATTGTGCTTCCTGCAGGAGCTCCAGCATAACCTTGCCTATCACGGCTGTAAGCTAATACTTCGTCTAAGTGTAAGCTCAATGCTTTAGTCGTATCAGTATCAGTTGTTAAACAAGTGATGAGCTGAATATCTTTTGTTCTCATAGCATCTAAAGCAGCTTCAAAATCTGAATCTGTAGGAGCAACTGTTGCTCCGCCTGTTAAATCTCTAAACTCAGCCATGTTTTCTAAAACGATAGGCCAACCAACTATTTTAGCATCAACAGGATAGAAGTTTGCAGATGCTAAAACTTTGATATATCTTTCAAACTCAGCAACGTGAGCAGTAAAATACATTTTAGCATCGCCTGAAGCATCTTGTTCAAGATACACAGCATCTAAGTTTTTAGGTGCAGCACCTGCATCATAGTTAATAGCTTGAATATCAAAATATGTGTTAAGAGGATAATCAACGCCACTATTTGAAATAACTGCGTTTGTTAATCCTTGTGCTAAAGCGTCGTATGATGCATAATCTGTTAGCTCGTATTGAACTGTTGCCAGAGCAGCAGCTGTATCTGTAGCTTTATCAGTATTTATTGCAACAACGTCTGCAGCAAAATCACCTGATAGATCAACGCTTTGTGTTGCAAAGATAGCACTTCCATTACCACTATCATCATATCCATCAGCATAAAGCTCAATGTTTAAATAACGAGCATTTTCTGTTCCTTCATCAACTTGAGCTGCGCCTGCACCTCTATTATATCGCTCACCACCAGTAATCCACATCTTGAATTTTTTATTTGCTTTGGGTGTGATGTTAAATTGTTCTTGAGCACCTGTTGCTTCTTCTGCGGCATCTGCTCCATAAAGGGTATTTAGTTTATAAAATGCATCTAAATCTGTTGAATCAACTGAAGATTTAAAACGAATATTATTACCTTCAGCACCATATGTTAGTGATTCAAGTTTGATTGCATTCATTACTGATTCATTAGCACCTGGGTTTGCACCAACGATAGTTTCTCCAACGATTGCATTTACACCATCAAGGTGTCGTCCGTTAATGTAATTTGAAGCAATAGTTTCACTTCCTGCATTTACATATGTTAAAGACGCTGCAGCTGCTGAGCTATCCACGATTGGTGATTGAAACATTTTATTAAGTAAAAGCATTTCATAATCTGTGGGGTAAAGCTCAGGAACCGTTGGGCCGCTACCGTTTCTAAAAACATTTGCGGTTTTTGGTTTGAGCTTTGGAAAGTGGCCGATAACGCACATATTCTTAGCATCTAAACTTTCTGATGCTAAAAGCTGATTGTTTATATCGACAACAACAGAGGGAAGGTAAAGATTTCTCCCTCTAAAACTTATTGAACTTGGCATAATTGTTATCTCCTATTTCGAAATTGGATGTTTATCCTTTATTATATATCACTAACAGCATTAATATTTAACTTTTGTTTAACTATTCTGTTGAAGGAACAGCTAAAACATTTTCAACAATACTATCAGCATCATTATAATCAAAAGGTATATTTAAGTTGAGTTGCCAGAATACTTCAACTTCGTCGCTGAAAGGCTGAACTTCTAAGATTCTCTGTGCGTTATAAGATAGCTCACGAGCATAATATATCTCATCTGAGCTTGTATAACCTTCATCGTTTTCTAAAGCTTCTGATGATACAAAATCAAAGTTAAGATAACCATTTTGTAAGAAGCCATTTTTAAAAAGTAATAAAACACTCTGAATAACTCTATGTAATATTCTGGTTAAATCATAATCTTTATCACATATTTTTATTCTGCTTTCAAGGGATAAAAACAGTTGTTTATTTCTTCCGCCATTTGATAATAATTGCTCATTCATAGAAGAAGCTTCTTCGTAAGCAACTGAAATGGCTGGAGTTTTTTCTATCTTTCTTGAAAAGCCTTTTGTAAAAGAAACATCGGATACAGAAAACTTGTTCCAGTATTTAGTTCGAAGATTTTGCCCTAACTCAGGAAACAAACCTTCAAATGCTGCTTGATTACCTTGATAAGCTTTAATGCCATTAGAAATAGCATGCAGAATATGTAAATCAAT
>Ga0208667_1000068_pt1 | contig 43320 bp, 45 predicted proteins | sample 11BtaG_FD_184085 | JGI IMG/M metagenome (GOLD analysis project Ga0208667, IMG submission 184085) | Marine viral communities from the Subarctic Pacific Ocean - 11B_ETSP_OMZ_AT15265_CsCl metaG (SPAdes) (version 2) | ecosystem: Environmental > Aquatic > Marine > Oceanic | place: Pacific Ocean... | reverse complement strand
AACAATTTAATTTAATCTAATCAAATATAATTATGTCTAACGAAATCGTTAAGAAACTAAACTTCGGAGACGAAGGTAAAAATAAAGTGTTTGAAGGTGTGTCAAAGTTAACACGAGCCGTTAGTTCCACACTAGGAGCAAGCGGCAAGTGTGTTATGCTTGAGGACTCATCTGGAAAACCATTAATCACAAAAGATGGGGTAACGGTAGCTAACTCAATTACGCTACTAGACCCTGTTGAAAATATGGGTGCTACGCTTCTAAAGGAAGCCGCTAGACAAACCGTTAAGGAAGCAGGAGACGGAACAACAACTGCTACGGTACTAGCACACTCTATTTTAAAAGAGGCATTTGAAACAGAGGACTACAACTCAAGAGAGGTAAGAGACGGAATAAGCTCTGCCGTTGAAAAGGTTGTAGCGTACTTAGAAAGCAAAGCAGTAGCCGTGAGTGGTGATATGCTAAAGCAGGTTGCAACAATATCATCTAACAACGACTCAGATTTAGGGTCAATGATAGCTAAAGCTTTTGAAGACGTTGGAGAGAATGGTGTAGTAAGTATGGAAATATCTAATGACGAGGAAACATCTGTAGAGATTGTTGATGGTGCGTCACTAGACAAGGGCTTAAAAAATCATCACTTTATTAATAACAAGGAGAAAGGAGCTTGTGAGTTAAATAACCCACTGGTACTAATCGTAGAGAGCAAGATACCCAACGTAAGAAAGGTTCAAAGCATTCTTGAACACGTTATTAAAAACAAAAAAGAATTATTAATTATTGGGGACGCTGATGAACAACTAGTTACAGCAATCTCAATGAACGTATCAAAGGGGAACATTAAGGCAAACATTATTGATGCACCTGACTTTGGTATAAACAAGAAGCAAACGCTACAAGACTTCGCAGTTCTAACAGGAGCTACAGTAATAAACGAAGACCTTGGAGACGATATGGACCTGATTGATGTAAGTCACTTAGGAACGTGCTTAAAGTCAATAACAACATCTGACGAAACAATCATCCAAGTAGACGGAATGAGTGATGACGTTAAAGACTTAATCAAGCAGCTTAAAAAAGAATTAAAGACCACAAAGATTAACGGCAAGAAACACTTACTTGAGAAAAGACTTTCAAGACTTGGAGGCAAGGTTGGTGTAGTTAAAGTAGGGGCTAACTCGGAGGTTGAGTTAAAAGAAAAGGCTGACAGGGTTGAGGATTCAATCTGTGCTACTAAGGCAGCGATTAAAGAGGGTATACTTCCAGGTGGAGGAATTGCTCTACTCAACGCTAATAACAAGATTAAACCTAAGAACGTAGGGGAGGAGATATTGCTAAAGGCAATAAAAGCGCCGTTCCAAACAATAATGGACAACGCTGGTGTTAAGGCGGGGCTTGTGAACTCAGAAGAGGGTTTAGGAATCAACGTGATAACAGAGAAGATTGTTAATATGATTGAGGCTGGAATAGTTGACCCACTACTTGTTACGAAGAGTGCATTAAAGAATGCGGCATCTGTAGCTAATACGATACTAGCAACTGATTGTGTAATTAATAACTTAAGAGCATAATGAAGGCAGTAGGAAAGTATATGTTGATAGAGCCTGTAAAAGAAAAAGAGGTGTCTACAAAGGGTGGCTTAATCTTAGGAGAGAGTCATAGAGAAGATATAAGATACAGAGAGGCAAAAGTAAAAACCATAGGAACATTAGTTGAAGGAGTACAAGATGGTGACACTATTTACTACGATAGACACGCAGGTTTTGATATGGAGATTGATAAGATTATTTATAAGGTTATTAAAGAGTTTGACGTTGTTGTTGTTTTATGAAACGTTTGGAGGCCAATGATATAAAGAATTTAAGTCTACTAAAGCACTACCGCATTATCAGGCAGTGGGCTTGCAAAAACAATGGGCTTTCTAATGCAGATCTAGAGTTATTGATTTACCTAGACTGCACTGGTCTCTTTAACAGACTTGATTTTATTAATGGAACATATTCTTATAGCTGGGACACTAGAAGGTGGTCTAAGCTTAAAGATAACGGGTGGATAAGTTTGTTTGCTAAAAGAAATAGGACAACGACAAAAAGCAATGTGTACAAAGTTTCTTTTAAAGGCAAGCAACTAATAAGTAGAATGTATAGAATAATGTTGGGAGAGGAGGACATACCTACTAGCAAAAAAAGAAACAGCATAATGAAGGGAGAGAAATATTCCGACAAGGTCCTTAAAAGATCAATTAAAAACGTAAACAACGATAAAACAATATAACAATGGGATATAAAACAAAGTCCATGCTAAAGGCAGTTGGTCGTAACTATGAACCAAAGCAACAAATAATTCAAGGCACAAGACCTCAAGCTGGTGCTTACTCAAGAGGAAATAAAGATTTTTCTGCAGTAAAGTCAGCAATTAATATTCCTGATAGTTTTGAGGATGCAGCAACTGCTTTGGGAACAAAGATTGGAGAAAGAAAATTAACACAAACTAAGGAGGAAAAGGAAGAGGCTCGCAGAAAAAAAATAGAAAGGCAATCAGCACGTGCCAAAAAAAATGCTGACAGAAAATTTATTAAAGATAAAAGAGAGGGAGAGATTAAGTTCAATGAAAAAGTAAATGATTTATTTAAACGTCAAGCCACAGACAATCCAGTAGCTGAATCACTTTTGAATGATGGTGTAGATTTAACACAGGATTATGAAGTTTCTAGGGATATTTCTAAACAAACAATTAATCAACCTTGGAATAAAAATCCTTTTAATATGGCTGCCCCAGATGCTTTTGAAAAAGCCATGAAACGAAAAGCTAGATATAAAAAATAAAATTATGAAAGAGATGATAAATCAACTAGGTAAAGTAGGAATGGATGCAGCTCAGGATGTAGCTAACTCTTCAAGCATGATGCCAGCCGCTCCAACTGCACCAACACCTGTGCCAGTTGCAACAGCGCCTCCAGCAGTGACGCCAACACCAGTTGCAGACGTTGCAATACCACCTGTCTTAGATCCACTAGTTCAGGCCACAAATACTAATTTTCAACCAAAAACTCAGAATGCTGCCATAAATATGTATGGGGACGAAGCTTCTAGAGGTTATTAAAAATAGAACTATGAAAAGCAAGAACATGGTAAAGACAAAAAGAATGTACGCTCCAGAGCAAGGAGATAACACAATATGGGATGGTCCATTAAATATGGACGAAAGACCTAGAGGTTATGGATCAAGCAGCGGGTGCAAAGGTATTCAGCTTTTAGCTAAAAATATGCCAATGTACACTCCAGGTCCAATTACGGAAAAGGCAAAGGGCTCTGATGGCTTAGGCATGAACTAATGGGTTTAGGAGATTTGAAACTATACTTGGCTAACACTTTGGTCATGATGATTACTATGTCAGACATAGAGGTCATACTTAAAATACTTTTATTAATCGTGACTATAGGCTACACTACCTTTAAGTGGTTGTCTGTTGTTAAAAAATATAAGGATGGAGAAGATAAGTGAGCATATATCATACAAGGAGGGGGTTAGAAGTTCTACTGCTAAGAGATTAAGCATAGACAACACTCCTAACGAGTTTGATTTGAAGAAAATGAAGTCTATATCCAAAAATATATTTGAGCCTCTTAGAAAGGCTGTAAATGGCCCTATACGCATTAATAGCTTCTTCAGGTGTAAACAACTAAATAGAGCTGTAGGTGGAAGTGGTACGTCTCAACACTGTAGAGGAGAAGCTTTTGACTTAGATGACTCTTACGGTCATATGTCAAACGCAGATATGTATAAGTTCATTAAAGATAACCTCAGTTTTGACCAAATGATATGGGAGTTTGGTGACGATGAAAACCCTGATTGGATTCACGTTTCTTATGTATCAGAAGATAAGAATAGAAACATGTGTTTAAGAGCTTTAAAAGAAAATGGTAGAACTGTTTATATTGTAATATAATGGCAAAGAAAGTAAGTAAGAAAGATATGGCTTGTAATAAGCCTAAGAGAACATCTGGACACCCTAAGAAGTCACACATCGTGAAGGCTTGTGAAGGCGGAAAGGAAAAACTAATTAGGTTTGGTCAGCAAGGTGCTAGTACGGCAGGTAAGCCGAAAGCTGGTGAGTCTGCTAAGATGAAAGCTAAAAGAAAAAGCTTTAAGGCTAGACACAGAAAAAATATAGCTAAAGGTAAGATGTCCGCTGCATATTGGGCTGACAAAGTTAAGTGGTAAACAATAAACATATATAAAGATGAAAGATAAAAGTATGATTAATATGGCAGGAACATCTATGGGTTCTTATGACAAGCCAATGATGAAAGGTGGGTACGATAAGCCGATGATGAAAGGAAGTGGACTAATGATGAAGTGTGGTTGCCAAATAGGTAAGCATATGGGTGGTAGAGGTATTGCAATGATGGGTAAAAAATCTTGTGGTAAGTAATGGCGTTTAAGCTATCTAACCCACCATATAAGAACGAACCTACCCCAGTCTATCAAGCAGACTTGGGGGAGGGTGTTCTTGGTCAGAGTAACAACAACGGCACTATTGTAATAAATGAGAACCTAGACCCTAAGTTCCACAAGGAAGTTATTAGGCACGAGGAGGTTCACATTAATCAAATGGCTAGAGGTGACTTAGATTATGACGACAAGAACATTTACTGGAAGGGAAAGGCTTACTCAAAGAATAACGCTAAGATAGCTATGGCTAGTCCTGCAAACTCTCCTTGGGAAAAAGAAGCCTACAGTAAGTCTAAGACTAAATATAAAGATAAAAAATACAATGTCTAAAAAATTCAAAGATACAAAGCTAGGTGCATTTCTAGGTAATGCCGCACCACACATACTAGACGTAGCTGGAGACTTATTACCAGATGCTGGTGTGTTGGGTATGGTAAAGAACCTAATTGAAAAAGATGACAAGATTGACCCCGAAGTCAAGAAGGTTGCTTTAGCAAAAACAAAAGAGATGTACGAGCTAGAAATTAAAGACAGGGATTCGGCAAGAAGTAGAGAAGTTGAAGTAAAGAAGACAGGTAGTAAAGACATTATGATGATGCTTACAGGAATTGTAGGGCTAGTGTCATTCCTATTTATAATATACGCAGTAGTTTACGAGGAGGGTGTTTTACACAACGAACTGTTTGTTCACTTGATGGGTATGGTAGAAGGAGTAGTAATATCTAACATTTTTGCATACTATTACGGGTCATCAGCAGAAAAATAAAAAAACATACGTAATAATAATAAGTAAGTAATAAAATTAAATTTAATATAATGAGAATAACAGATGAAGAGCTAGAGCTCATCAGGAAGCAGCAAACAAAGATTGCTCAGATCAAACAGGACATTGGAACACTAGAGCTTAGAAAGCACGAGGTTATGGGTGTGATGCTTGATGTAAATCAAGAAGTAGAAGAAACAAAAACCAAGCTTGAAGAAAAGTATGGTCGTGTAAACATTAATCTTGATGACGGTACTTATACCGACGTTGAGGAAGAGGAGGCTAAGTAATGAGCGGTGTTGTAAGAAAAATCAGTATAGGTTCTGATTACAAAAATGACGCAATGCACTACTCTGTTGGACAACAAGTGTATGGTGGTCACGAAATATCTAATATTCTTCTTAATGAGAAAGATAGTTCTTACAACATCTATATAAAAAAAGGTGATGAAGTTCTTCCTTGGAAAAAGTTTAATAGCAATATGGCTATTTCAGTTGAGTACGACTTGCAGTATTAATGAAAAGTATTTACGATTTTATTATAAAACCCATAGAGGGTAGATATAATAATACTGTTAAGGTTGATGAGGTTGACCTCATAGTCAATACAAGAATTGAGGAATTTAAAAGTGTAAGTAAAGTTGCCGAGGTGGTGGCTTTACCATTAGCTATAGATACTAAAATAAAAGTTGGAGATAAGGTTATAGTACACCACAACGTATTCAGAAGATTTTATGACATTAGGGGCAACGAAAAAAACAGTAGAAGTTTTATTAAAGAAGATATGTATGCTTGTTCACCTGATCAAATATATATGTATGGAGCAAATAAGACTCATCTTGATTATTGTTTTGTAAAACCTTTAGTAAATTACGATATATTTTCTTTAGAATCAGAAAAGCCACTTATAGGAATATTAAAGTTTGGTAACAAAGGTTTGGTTGACCTTGGAATAAATGAAGAGGACTTAGTGTCTTTTAGACCAACGTCAGAATTTGAGTTTATTATTGATGGCGAACTATTATATTGTATGAAATTAATTAACATTGTTGCGAAACATGAACGTAAAGGAAACGAAGAAGAATATAATCCAAGCTGGGCAAAGAGCGGTTGAAGAGTTAATAAAAGTGGCTAAGGAGGCTATTGTTGATTCAGACGATGATTTAACAGCAGATAAATTAAAGAATGCTGCGGCAACTAAAAAACTAGCAATATTTGATGCTTTTGAAATATTAAATAGGATTGAGGAAGAAGAAGGACTTTTAGACGATAAGCCTAAAGACGAAAATAAAAAGAAAAGCGAGTTTAAAGGATTTGCTGAGGGTAGAGCTAAATTTAATTAGTATGTACGAACAAACTTTATATAAGGTTTTAGACAACTACATTAAGGCCTCTACAATTAAAAAGAACAACAGACACAAGAAGTGGAAGTATGGTTATGATGAAGATCATGACATGGTCATTATAAGTAAAACAGGCAAGATAGGAGAGATTTATGAAATACAAAATCTTAAAATAGCTTTACCTGCTGAGTTTGAAACTCACAACTTTAAAGACAAAAAGTGGTCTCATACCGAGTACCCAAAAGAATTAAATAGAATAAAAACAATTTTTGATTGGAAGGAGTACCCTGAAGATTTCAAAGAAAAATGGTACGATTATATTGAGAAAGAATTTGAAAGAAGAGAGCAGGGATTTTGGTTTAATAATAAGGGTAATCCTACTTATATCACTGGCTCTCATTATATGTACTTGCAATGGTCAAAGATTGACGTCGGTCAACCAGACTTTAGAGAATCAAACAGACTATTCTATATATTCTGGGAGGCCTGCAAAGCAGACACAAGATGTTTTGGAATGTGTTACCTTAAGAATAGACGGAGTGGATTCTCCTTTATGTCTTCAGGAGAGACAGTCAACCTTGCAACTATGTCTACCGACTCTAGATACGGAATACTTTCAAAGTCAGGACCAGATGCAAAAAAGATGTTTACCGACAAGGTCGTACCAATCTCGGTCAACTACCCGTTCTTCTTTAAGCCTATACAAGATGGTATGGACAGACCAAAAACGGAATTGGCGTATAGAGTACCAGCATCAAAGTTTACAAGAAGGAAGCTTGATTCTAATGAAAGTTCAGAGGATATCAAAGGACTGGATACTACGATTGACTGGAAAAATACAGGCGACAACTCCTATGATGGAGAAAAATTAAAGTTACTTGTACACGACGAGTCAGGTAAGTGGGAAAGACCTAGCAACATATTAAATAACTGGAGGGTTACAAAAACCTGTCTTAGGTTAGGTAGTCGGGTAATAGGTAAGTGTATGATGGGCTCAACATCTAACGCTTTAGACAAGGGAGGAGAAAACTTTAAAAAGTTATATTATGCGTCAGACGTTACAAGAAGAAACAGCAATGGACAGACTAGTTCAGGATTATATTCTTTGTTCATACCTATGGAATGGAACTACGAGGGATACATTGATTCTTATGGAATACCTGCGTTTGACACACCAAAAGAAAAAATAGAAGACCCTTATGGTATGACCATAAAACAAGGCGTTATTGAGTTTTGGGATAATGAAGTTGAGGGTCTAAAAGATGATCAAGACGGATTAAACGAATTTTATAGGCAGTTTCCAAGAACAGAGCAGCACGCTTTTAGAGATGAGGCTAAAGAGTCTTTGTTTAACTTGACAAAAATATACCAACAAATAGACCACAATGAGTCTATGTCCGCAAGTAGTCTTGTTACAAGAGGAAACTTTCAATGGGAAAATGGTATTAAGGACACGAAAGTTATATTTATGCCAAATAAAGATGGTAGATTTTATGTTTCGTGGATACCACCAATTGGCTTGCAAAATAGAATTATATCTAAGCAGGGAACAAACTATCCAGGCAATGAACACTTAGGGGCATTTGGGTGTGACAGCTACGATATATCAGGAACAGTAGATAGCAGAGGTTCTAATGGTGCTTTACATGGGCTAACAAAATTTAGCATGGAAGAGGCTCCAAGCAATCATTTCTTTTTAGAGTATATTGCTAGGCCTCAAACGGCAGAAATGTTTTTTGAGGATGTATTAATGGCGTGCGTGTTTTATGGTATGCCAATACTAGCGGAGAACAACAAGCCTAGACTATTGTATTATCTTAAAAACAGAGGGTATAGAGGGTATTCAATGAATAGACCTGATAAGAAGTACACTAAGCTGTCGGTAACAGAAAGAGAAATTGGTGGTATACCTAACTCAAGTCAAGATATTATTCAGGCGCATGCTGCAGCAATAGAAACATATATAGAAGAACTTGTTGGAGTTTTAGGTGATGATGAAATGGGGGACGTTTACTTTCAAAGAACGTTAGAAGACTGGGCAAGATTTAATATAAACAATAGAACAAAACACGATGCCTCTATTAGTTCAGGGCTGGCAATTATGGCCTGCAACAGAAATAGATACGCACCAGTTAACAAAGTGGTAAGAAAAAATATAAATCTAGGGTTTAAAAGATATGACAACTCTGGAAGTTATTCAAAAATAATAAATTAAATGAACGTAGGCGCAAATCCAAATAGTGTATTCCCTAGCCAAGTGGTTAGTGACGCAGAAAAATCAAGCTACGAGTACGGAGTTCAAGTTGGAAGGGCTATAGAACAAGAGTGGTTTAGGCAGGGAGGAAATGGTAATAGATTTGCAACTAACACTAACAAATACCATTCATTAAGGCTTTACGCTAGAGGAGAGCAGCCCGTTCAGAAATATAAAGACGAGCTAGCTATTAATGGAGACTTGTCTTATTTGAACTTAGATTGGAAACCTGTACCTGTTATTTCAAAGTTTGTAGACATTGTCTCAAACGGTATAACTGAAAAAAAATACGAAATAAAAGCTTACGCACAAGATCCTGAGTCTTTAAAGAAAAGAACAGATTATGCACAGTCTATACTTCAAGACATGTATGCTAAAGAAGAGCTTAAGCAAATACAATCAGCTATTGGTATAAATGCGTTTAACTCTTCTGACCCAGAAAATTTACCTCAAACAAAAGAGGAGTTATCTGTGCACATGCAACTTGATTATAAGCAAGCAATAGAAATTGCTGAGGAAGAAGTAATAAATCAAGTTTTAGCAAGCAATAAGTTTGATGAGGTTAGAAAAAGATTTAATTATGACTTAACCGTTCTTGGAATAGGTGCAGTAAAAACAACTTGGAACAAGGCTAATGGAGTTGTTACTGAATATTGTGATCCAGCTAAAATGGTTTACTCTTACACAAACGACCCAAACTTTGAAGACATATATTATGTAGGAGAAGTTAAGGCTGTTACAATACCAGAGCTTAAAAAACAATTTCCTAATATATCCAAAGAGGAATTAAAAAGAATTGAGGAAATGCCTGGAAACAGAGAGATGATTACAGGTTGGCAGGGATACGACAACAATACAGTTCAAGTTCTATACTTTGAGTACAAGACATATAATAGTCAAGTATTTAAAATAAAACAAGGTATAAATGGTCTTGAAAAAGTTATACAAAAATCAGACGACTTTAATCCTCCTGAGAACGATACATTTAAAAAGGTATCAAGAAGCATAGAGGTTCTTTATAGTGGAGCTAAGATTCTAGGCAACAACCAAATGTTAGAGTGGAAGCTTGCAGAAAATATGACAAGACCATTTGCTGACACAACTAAAGTAGAAATGAACTACGTTATTTGTGCGCCAAGAATGTATAATGGCAGAATTGATTCGCTTGTTAGCCGCATTACTGGGTTTGCAGACATGATTCAATTGACACATCTTAAGCTTCAGCAAGTAATGTCTAGGATGGTTCCAGATGGAGTGTTTTTAGATGTTGACGGCTTAGCAGAAGTTGACCTAGGTAATGGAACAAGTTACAATCCTGCAGAAGCTCTTAATATGTATTTTCAAACAGGTAGTGTTTTAGGTAGGTCTATGACACAAGATGGTGACTTAAACAGAGGTAAGGTTCCAATTCAAGAATTACAAACATCCAGCGGGGGTGCTAAGATACAATCTTTAATACAGACGTATCAATATTATCTTCAAATGATAAGAGATGTTACCGGTCTGAATGAAGCAAGAGACGGTTCTGCTCCATCTAAAGATGCACTCGTAGGACTACAAAAGATGGCCGCTAATCAATCTAATGTAGCAACTAGACACATACTACAGGCAAGTCTTTATTTATCTCTTAGAACGTGTGAAAATGTTTCTAAAAGAATTTCAGATTCTTTAGAGTTTGCTTTAACAGCAAATTCTTTGCAAAATAGTATATCTAGATTTAATGTTGCTACATTGTCTGAAATGTCTAAACTTAACTTGCATGACTTTGGTATATTTTTAGAGCTAGAGCCTGACGATGAAGACAAAGCTCAACTAGAGCAAAACATACAAGTAGCATTGCAGTCTGGAGGTATTGACCTTGAGGACGCCATAGACCTAAGGCAAGTAAATAACTTGCAGTTAGCAAATGAAATGCTAAAAGACAAAAGAAAGAAAAAGCAAGCTGCAGTTCAACAAGCGCAGCAAGCCAACATACAAGCTCAAGCTCAAGCTAATGCTGAACTTGCTGAAAAAACAGCTATGACTGAGGTTCAAAAACAACAGGCATTAACGGCAGAAAAAGTAAGTGTTGAACAAGCTAAGTCTCAGTTTGAAATACAAAGAATGCAAACAGAGGCACAAATTAAGCGAGAGCTTATGGCTGAAGAGTTTAACTTTAATATGCAGTTAGCTCAGGCAAAAATTAAATCTGAGTCTGAAAGAGATCAAGAAATTGAAAACAGAAAAGACCAGAGAACAAAAATTGCTGGAACTCAGCAATCAGAAATGATTGACCAAAGAAAAAATAATTTACTACCAAAAAACTTTGAGTCTTCGGGCAACGATGTATTGAGTGGTGGGTTTGGTTTAAATCAGTTTGACCCTAGATAGAATTTTTTAATTTATATTATATTATATTATGTCAGAAAAAGAAGTAAAGCAAGAAGGTGACTTTAAAATAAAGAGCAAGCCTAAAATGAAAAAGCTTAATAAGCAATCCGAAACTATTAAAGTGGATTTGTCTGCTAAAGATAAGGTTGAGGATGAGCCTATTAAAGTTGATTTAACACAAGACAATGCCAATAAGGAGCAAGAAACAACAACAGTGGCTGCAGATAAACCAGCCGAAACTGTACAAGAAGTGGATACAGAAGTACCATCAGGAGAAGGCGCCGTTCAAGATGAGGGGGTCGTTACTATCCAAGAAGTAACAGAAGAAGAAGTAGAGTCTGCATCTAAAGAGGCTCAAGAAACAATTAGAGATGAGCGTGTTTCTGGAAAGCAACTACCTGAAAATGTAGAGAAGCTGGTTTCTTTTATGGAGGAAACAGGTGGAACTGTAGAGGACTACGTTAGATTAAACGCCGATTACAGTAATGCAGATAACGATACATTGTTAAAAGAGTATTATAAAAAAAGTAAACCGCATCTTAATGATGACGAGATTAAATTCCTTTTAGAAGACAATTTTTCGTATGACGAAGACTTGGATGAAGAAAGAGATATACGCAAAAGAAAGTTAGCGTACAAAGAAGAGGTTCAAGAAGCCAAAAGTTTTTTGGAGGGCTTAAAGAGTAAGTATTACGATGAAATTAAGTTAAGGTCAGGCGTAACTCAAGAGCAGCAAAAAGCAATGGATTTTTTTAACAGGCATAAAGAAGAACAAAGTTTAAATGCTAACAGGCATGACAGGTTTAAAAAGGCTACATCTGATATGTTCAACAACGACTTCAAAGGTTTTGATTTTAACGTTGGAGAAAAAAAATTTAGGTATAGTGTAAATAATCCAACAAGTCTTGCCGATAAACAATCTGATATTTCTAATGTTCTTGGAAAGTTTCTAGGAAAAGATGGAGAGGTAACAGACCACAAAGAGTATCACAAAGCTATGTATGCAGCTTCAAATGTAGACAAGATTGCAAGTCATTTTTATGAACAAGGTAAAGCAGATGCCGTTAAGGAGGTTGTGAATAGTTCTAAGAACCTATCAGACGAACCAAGACAGACTGCTGGCGATAGCGTGTTTGTAAACGGGATTAGGATTAAATCTATAAGCGGAGCGGACTCTTCAAAACTAAAAATTAAAAAAACAAACTTTAAAAATTAAAAGAAAATGGGAAAATTTGGAACAAACGACCCCTTAGGTACATTTAACCTAAGTCCAATGCCAACTAAATCTACTTTGGCATCAAATTATTTAGATTTTACTAGCCAAGCTGGTAATGATTTTTCACAGCAATATTTACCAGAGCTTTACGAAGCTGAGGTAGAGCGATATGGAAACAGAACTTTATCAGGATTCTTAAGAATGGTAGGAGCTGAAATGCCAATGACTTCTGACCAAGTTGTATGGTCTGAGCAAAACAGATTACATATTGGTTATAAAGGAGCTACTGTTGATACTTTAGGTAGTAATATTATTTCTTTGCCAGCAAATGGTGACGATGGGGAAGCTACTAAAAACGCTATTAGAAAAGACAATACTGTTGTGCTACAAGCTACGGCTGGAACAGGCGTAGGAACAACAGTAACTGCTTATGTTAGTGCTGTTAGTGGACTTAACATAACTGTTCTTCCTTATACTTCTGCTTCTTTGACGGCTGCTGGATTTGGAGCTAACTCAGTATTTAGTTTATTTGTTTATGGTTCTGAGTTTAAAAAAGGAACATTAGGAATGGAGGGTTCTTTAGAAGCTTCATTCAAGCAATTTAGCAATAAGCCAATTATCATTAAGGATAACTACGAAATTAGTGGTTCTGATGCTGCGCAGATTGGATGGGTTGAAGTTGCTGCTGAAGATGGAACATCAGGATACCTATGGTACTTGAAGTCTGAAGGAGAAACAAGATTACGTTTCCAAGATTACTTAGAAATGGCAATGGTTGAAGGTGAGTTAAATACAAATGGAACAACTGCAGGAACTGTTGGTGCTGTTTTAGGTGACAACTCTGGTACTGAAGGTCTTTTTGCTGCTATTACTGCAAGAGGTAACGTATACCAAAACTATGCAAGTGGTGATGTGACTCCAGGAACTGGAAACAGAACTGCTTTGCAAGACTTTGATTCAATTTTAGCAAATCTTGATAAGCAAGGAGCTATTGAAGAGAATATGTTATTCTTAGATAGAGCTACTTCTTTAGACTTTGATGATATGTTAGCTGCACAAAATTCTTACGGAGCAGGTGGGACATCTTACGGTGTATTTGAAAACTCTGAAGAAATGGCATTAAACTTAGGATTTGACGGTTTCAGAAGAGGTTCTTACGACTTCTACAAGACTGACTGGAAATACTTAAACGATGCTTCAACTCGTGGTTTAATTGATAACATAGAGGGTGTTATGGTTCCTGCTGGAACAAGCACAGTATATGACCAAATGTTAGGTACTAACATCAGACGACCATTCTTACACGTTCGTTACAGAGCTTCTGAAGCTGACGACAGAAGAATGAAGTCTTGGATTACTGGTTCTGTAGGTGGTGCTGCTACAGATACTTTAGATGCAATGAGAGTTAACTTCTTGTCTGAAAGATGTTTAGTTACTCAAGCTGCTAATAATTTTGTATTATTTACAAAATCTTTAGTATAACAGCAATTATTTATTGTAATGTTACCCTCGTCTTTTAGATGGGGGTAACTATTACTCTTATTTATTATTAAATTTTATTATATTATGGCTACAAAAGCAAAAGAAAAAACCACAGAAAAGTGGGAAATTAAAGATAGACTTTACTATCTAAAAAATAACTTATCACCATTAACATTTACACTAGCGAGCAAGCATTCGTCAAGACACCCTTTAATGTACTTTGATGAAAGTTTAGGATATGAAAGAGAGCTTAGATATGCAACAAATCAAATATCTCCATTTGTTGACGAGCAAAAAGGTTCGGCAACACTAGCTCACATTGTTTTTAATAATGGTGTTTTGATGGTCCCTAAGCAAAAACAAAGTTTACAAAGGATTTTATCTTTATATCATCCTCAAAGGAATATATTATATGCAGAGCAAGACCAAGTTGCTGAAGCAGTAAACGAGTTGGAAGACATTGAACTTGAGATTGAAGCGTTAAATTTAGCACAGCAATTAGACTTAGACCACGCAGAAGCAATCCTAAGGACTGAACTTGGAAGCTCTGTAACTAAAATGACAAGCAAGGAACTTAAGAGAGATTTAATGTTACTCGCTAAGAGCAACCCAGCGTTGTTTATAAGCCTTGCACACGATGAGAATGTAGAGCTTAGAAGCTTTGGTATTAGAGCAGCAGAGGCAAACATTATCAAATTGTCTCCTGACCAAAAAACATTCAAGTGGGCTGCTAATGGCAAGAAGCTAATGGAAGTACCATTTGACGAACACCCATACTCAGCATTAGCTAGTTGGTTTAAAACTGACGAAGGTATGCAAGTATACAAAAGTATAGAGAAAAAATTCTCTTAATACGTAACTATATTTATAGGGGTAGGTCAACTTCGGTTGGCCTATCTTTGTAAATAAACAAAAATATTAATATGGCAATAGATGTAAATTCAGTTTATAAGACTGTATTATTAATACTTAACAAAGAAGAAAGGGGCTATGTAACTCCAGATGAGTTTAACAAGATTGCCACTCAGGTACAACTAGAAATATTTGGTGACTATACTAACTCTTTAAATCAACAGTTAAGAGTCCCTCAATCTGACACAGATTATGCAGACAGGGTTTCATCTATTGATGAACATCTTTCTATATTTAAAACATTTGGCACGTCAACCTATGTGCCAGGAGCTGGATCAACACCTGCTTATTTTTCATTACCAACAACGGATTCTTATGGTGATGAAGTGGAGCTTTACTCGTTAGGTACTGTAGTATACAACGATTCAACTGAGCTACAAAGACTTCAAAGAATGGATTTCTATAACATTCAAAAATCTCCACTAACTAAATCAACAACATCTTTCCCAACTTATTTACTTGAGAGCGACAAGCTATTTGTGAAGCCTGACACCATAACGAGTGACATATCTGTTAACTTCTTAAGGAAACCAAAGGACCCTAGATGGGGATATACTATTGGGTCTGTAGGACAATATATTTATGATACTAATGTATATGAAGCAACGGGTGTAAATGTTGGTCTTGGGACGTTAAATGATAGCATTACAACTGAAGCTACAGGAATTGAATTAGGCACATACACAGGAGTGGCCTACACGCAATTAAACCCAGCAGGTTCTGGACTTGGGTTTACAATAATAGTTAGCGGCACAGTTGGAAATGAAGTTATTTCAGATATTAATGTAACATCTGGTGGTAAAAACTACCAGGTAGGAGATGTATTTACAGTAAGCAACGGAGCTCTGTCTTACTTTAGTACAGTTCCTGAATCTACAGGACCAACAATTACTTTAAGGGCTCAAGACTTGAACTCCGGTAGCACATATGGGTCCACAAACATAGAACTAGATGTAGCAGAACAAACAAGCTTTATTATGAAAGTATTGTTTTACTTTGGTGTTGTAATAAAAGACCCACAAATAATTCAAGTTGCTGCAAGTCAAATACAAAGAGAAGAAATAAACGAAAAAAGCTAATAAGATATGCCAAATCCAAATGGTGGTTTAATCACCGAAACTAATGCAGAATACTACGATGGTGACAATTACGGAGGCTATCAGTACACATCGTTAAATGATGTCATCAATAACTTTATGGTTGCCTACATTGGTGCAGGTAAACTTATACCAAGCGCCAAGAGGACAGACATAATATTCCACGCAAAACGTGGGATGCAAGAGTTTAGTTACGACACATTAAGAACCATTAAGTCGCAAGAGCTAACTATATCACCAAGTTTAACAGCCATAATGCCTCAAGATTATGTTAACTATGTTAGGTTATCTTGCATTGACAAGTTAGGGGTAAAAAGAATTATATACCCAAACACAAATCTTACAATAAACCCAGCAGAGGCCTTAGAGCAAGACTCTACAGGAGTGCCTATACAAGACAATCTTGGGGAAAACATAGACACAGACCCACCACAGACTGTAGAAAGATGGAGAGAAGCTGACACTAAAAAGATAACGGGACTGTACAATGCAGATTCTTTGAACGATGGGTACGACATAGCGGATGATTATGTTGGAAATATTTATTGGGGCGCTGCATATGGACAGAGATATGGAGAAGACACCGCATTAACTCAAAACAACGGATGGTTTGGTGTTGACGACGTAAGAGGAGTATTTACATTCTCAAGTAACTTAAAAGGTCGTCTAATCGTTATAGAGTACATCTCAGACGGTTTAGCGTACGACTTGGATACTAGGGTTCCTAAGATGATAGAAGAGGCTATGTACGCTCATATAAGCCACGCTATAATAGCGGGTAGAGTTAACCAACCTGAATACATTGTACAGAGACTAAAGAGGGAAAGAAGTGCTAAATTAAGGAATGCAAAAATAAGATTATCTAACATTAAAATAGAAGAGCTGACTCAAATAATGAGAGGAAAATCTAAATGGATAAAATCATAAAACATGGCAGAGGTTAAAAATCTTTTTCTAGGGGCTAAGATGAACAAAGATCTTACACCTAGATTAATTTCAAATAGAGAGTACGTAGATGCAAGGAATGCTGTTATAATAAACTCTGAGGGAGGAGATTCAGGACAGCTACAAAATGTTCCTGGGAACATACTAGAAACAGACTTTGGACTTACGGACAAGGGTCTTGAAATAATAGGATTTTACATAGACACTGCAAATGATAGATTATTTTGCTTTATTACAAACTGGAATGATACATCGGCTAGTGGCTTAGATAATTTTGCGTCAAGCTCAAAATCCGTTGACAATGTAGGTTTTTTTACTGGATCAAGCCATTATATATGTATGTACGACGTAAACAAGGCACAGGGTAGTGTACTCGTTAGCGGAGCATTTCTAAACTTCTCAAAAACAAAACCAGTTCTTGGCATAAATCTATTAGAGGATTTATTGTTTTTTACAGACAATAGAAATCAACCAAGAAAAATAAATGTTAAAAAAGCACTAGAAACTCCGGGGTATTATAGTAATGAAGACAACATATCTGTTGCTAAGTACTATCCATGGCAACCTCCTATGTTAGCAGCAAATAGTTCAGCGGGCAGTCTATTGGATAATAGCCCAATGCGAGTTACTCAGCAGCCTGACCAGATTGACGATGGGCAATATTTCGGAACTTTTGCTCAAAGTGCGCCTGGCGAAGGCCAACAAGGTCAGTTTGCAATATACGCACTTAACAATGAAGTAATAGCCGCAACCGTGTATGCTACAAATTATCCTACGTACACAACTGGTACTGGTTACGCTGCAGGTCAATATGTTACAATAACACCGTCATTAATAGACCAGACTTTTCCTAACCCACCAGGAACTGGCACTGCTAATATGGTTGGCAATATAGAATTAGAGGTTCGGGATGGCAATCTTTTTAAAGATTCCACAATGAAGGACGTAACCTCTGAGGGTTTGCCTGGTATGCAATATTGGGAAATATCAAACGTTGATAATACTAATAAAACATTTGAAATTGCAGACCCTAAATTTGGACCTGCTAACTACGGCCAATTAAACAATTGGATTGGTGCACACATTACATCTAATGATATAAATCTAGGTCCTGCCGCAAAAATAACGCAAGTTAGGGCTACAAATTTTGATGTGCCATTGCCACCAATAGTGCCAAGCACACCGCCAAACGTACCCAATACTAGGCCAGGAGGAGAATATAGGATATATCACGATAGCACCACAACAATACCAACAAACCCAACAGACCCAATAAAAGTTCTTGTAGGCGCCAACCCGTACTACGATGATAACTTTAAAGGTGACAGCGAGTATCTTTCAGATAAGTTTGTTAGGTTTAGTTATAGGTTTAAGTACGACAATGACGAGTATTCTCTTGCGGCACCATTTACGCAAGCGGCGTTTATACCAAAACAAGATGGATATTTTTTAGATAAGCAAAATGATACAGGCGGAGGACCTGATGATATAAATGATGACGCAGCACAATCAGATGAAGTTAACGCTGTGCAGAGCACGATAGTTTCATTTATGGAAAACAAAGTAAACACTGTTGGAATAGTTATTACTATGCCAGAGGGCGTTTCAACTGTTAGTGCCTTGCCGGACGACCTACATGTAAAAGAAATTGACATCCTATATAAGGAGTCAGATCAAGTGGCTATTAAGGTCGTTAACACTATTACGACTGAAGAGTTACGAGCCATAACAGACACAAATAGAATAACATACAACTACACATCTCAGGCACCTATAAAAACCTTACCATCAAACGAAACATCAAGGGCCTCTGACAAGGTGCCAATTAGAGCTAAGGCTCAAGAAGTTGCTGGAAATAGAGTGATGTACGGAAACTATTTAGTGAGGACTGCCAGACCAAAAACTTTAGGGTATACCATAGCTTTAGGAGAAAAGGCCAAGCTAGGGCAGTTTGGTTCTTACAGCGAAATAGAGTATCCAAACCACGTATTAAAACAAAACAGGTCATATACCCTTGGAGTAGTGTTGTCTGACAGATATGGAAGACAATCTGATGTTATTTTATCTGAGTTTGCAACAGGGTACAACAAGTATAATACTGTTAATACAGCATTTATTTCAGGACAAGGGGAGAGACCGAATGTATATAGAGGTAGCTCACTTAAAGCTTTGTGGTCACAACAAATACCTTCTGAAATTTCTTCACCAGGGTATATTGGATTATATAGTCCAGAAAATCCATTAGGCTGGTACAGTTACAAGTTAGTAGTGCAACAAAAAGAGCAAGAGTACTACAACGTATATTTGCCAAGTGTATTAAATAATTCCCCCCAGGTCAAACCCACAGCCCCTTTAACTGGAATATCAAACAGCGTAGCTTTTATAACTTTGTTTTCTGACAACATAAATAAAGTCCCAAGAGACTTACAAGAGGTTGGGCCTAATCAAGTACAGTTTTCAAGCTCAGAAAAACTATTCGGCAGGGTTACTAACTCAATATATAAGTCAAACCAATCTAATTCTTTTCAGTTTATACCTAGTACTACACCAGACAAGGTTGTAAGTATAGGATTAAGAGATGAAACAGGGCTAGATAAAGACGTAGATGGGGAAGATTATACTGAGTCTCCATTTTATGGTATGCCCAAACTTAATGCGGTAGGGCGTAATCCACTTATAGGTAGAATATCCACACAAAAAACAATTGGTGCGATTGGGGGATTCCCTACAGCAACTTCATCCCCGTCAGTTCCATCAGATTTCCCTATAACATTTGAAAATACAACATTAAATGTTTATGAAACAGCTCCAACTAAGTCTGAAATAGATATATTTTACGAGACTACTACGTCAGGATTAATATCTGAGCTTAATAAGGATATAGAATTTGGGGACGCTGGATTAACGGCTGTTGCAATTGATAATTGGTCTTTTAATCTTAACGAAAGCACCGCGGGTGGAGAAGAACTAAATACTCCTGGAAGTTCGTTTATTGTTAAAAATTATCAAGGTTTAGATTTACAAGGTGTGGATGGAGTGACTGTTACTGCAAAGATAGTGTCTGTTTTTTCAGGCAACGACATAGATATAACAGGTAGTAATCTTTTTGAATTACAAGCTAATGGAACTTCAGGGTGGTATATAAAAACAACCTCAAGTGCTAGTTTTGTTTACACAGCTAATAGTTCCATTAACGACAAATACAAGTTTACAATAGAGTTTGTTGTTGCACAATCAGGTGTTACGGAGGATTTAAAAAGCACTGTAACTGTAAATGCTTCAAAAAGTGTGCTGAAAAATTTACCTCCTATATCTGCCACGGGTAGTAATTCTGTTTCTAGCAAGCAAAATATAACGCAGTATACTGCTAGCATGGACTCTAATTTAACTTATGGTAATAGAATTACACGAGGTGGTACAACAACTTTTTGGGGTACATATGACTTTCAGCTACCGGTAGAAGATAGTGCAGGGTTTATTGATACAGGCCTTTTATTTGATTTTAGGAATGGTGCATTAAGTAATCTACTTTACAAAGAAGGACTTTCAATAACTATACAAAGTGTTTACATAAAGCTGCCGAATCTTTCGGTCGGTTACCCTTGGTTTTATGATGATAGAAAAAAAGCAGAAAAATATGTAAGACTTGTTCCCGACCCTTCCCCGGCTGCGGGTCCTTTAAAGGAGTCACTACAAATAAATGTAGATAACGTTAAGGTATTTAATCCTACAGTTACGTCTTTAGAGGAAAGGACAGAATCTAATTATAATTCCGATACTGGCGAGTGGGAGTATACTAAATTTCCAGGGTTATACACTCCTAACCAAAATCCTCAAGATGCAAGTGTGCAAACAGAATACTTAATAACTATGAGGGTGATGGATGCGGCTTATAACAGCATAGTTACAACTCCGCTATCCAATGAGCCAGTAGTTGTTACTAATGCTGGTGTTGGCTCTAAATCAATAGAAGATTTTTCTTTTATACTGAGAGTTAACAATCCTTAAAACTTATTATAAAAAACATATAAATGAGCGCTACTACAGAAGTACAATATTTTAATTCTTTTTTGTTAAAAAAGGTTGCAACAGGAGTTGGTGAAGTAATTGATCAGCAATCATCTGGAGCTGCTGTTTGGCCTGGTCTAGCATGGAGTAATATAGAAGGATACCCAAGATTTCCTTTGTATACTTTAGGCTCCCCGGTTTACCAAACAAAGTATTGGTACATAGAAGAGTCTAGGATACGAGGAGGGTACAATAATACATCAGTAGATTTTGGAGTAAAGGCATACATAACAGAGTCTGAAGACTCAGAATTAATACTTAGCAACGGAATAATATACTCTGGACTATACAATCAATTAACTGGACTAAACGAAACTAACGTTTTTTCTACGGGGGAGAACATAACAAAAGAGGTTGACCCAAGATACGGAGGCATACAAAAGTTATACACCACTGACACCAACCTAATAATATTTCAGGAAGATAAAGTTAGTAATGCTTTAGTAGACAAAGACGCAATATACACTGCAGATGGAAACCCCGCATTAACAGCTTCAAGGTTAGTTTTAGGCCAGATTAACCAATATACCGGAGAATACGGTATTAGTCAAAATCCAGAATCTTTTGCCTTTAAAGGATACAGAATGTATTTTTCTGACAGAAGCAGAGGAGCTATTTTAAGATTGTCAAGAGATGGTATAACAGAGATAAGCTCGTATGGAATGAGAGACTTCTTTAGAGATGACCTAGCTACTGTTACCACTATAAATAAATCAAAAGAAAACACTTTCTTTTCTTTTGTAACCACCGATAAAAGGTTTATTTTTATACCTGTGGGTGCAGAAGCTCTAGAAACTCCAGATAATATAGAAATAGGCATGGGTATATTGGGTGTAACTCCTAATAATCTTTATGTAAAAGGAATAAAATATTTGGCCAACAGCTTATTTGGCAATACAGTTCAACTATATATTGGGGAAAATAATCTAGATATTATTTTTGATAAGCCCATAGAAAATAACCTTGTTAATGCAGGGGAGATCTCCTTGTTTAGTTATGTTAACGACAAAGTGGTTGGAGCATATGACAACTACCACGATAAGTATGTTGTATCAACACAGGTATTTAATGAGGATGATGATGCAGAAACATACAATACATTATCATTTAATGAATCAAATAATGCTTGGACAAGTTTTTGGGACTATGCCCCAAGATTTGGAGGTACATTAAATAGTAGTTATTACACATGTAAAGGTGCATCTATTTGGAAACATTACGATAAAAGTGTAATTAATAATAGAGGTACTTTCTATGGAACGTATTATCCAACATCTGTTACGATTTCTTTTAATCCCGAGGTCTCTATATCAAAGAACTTTCAGACAGTAAACTATGAAGGGTCTAACGGTTGGCAGTCGGATTATTTTTTATCAGACTCAACGGGATTTAGTTTAGAGTCAATAAACTATCAAGATAAAACATCACTTGTATATAGCTACGATGAGGGAGCATACGTAGAGGGAGGTGTAACATATAGAGCTGGTTTTGATAGGAGAGAAAACAAGTATTACGCCAACCTAGTTAACAAAGGTGTTGACTCAACAGGGGCTGTAACTCAGCCAATACCATTTGGAATGCCAGGGCAAGTTAACTCAAACTCAAGCATGAGTGGAATAAAGGGTTACTTTGCTACCGTAAAAATAAGTACAGATAATACTACGGACTTAGGTGGAGCAAAAACATTGTTTGCAGTGTCATCTAACTTTGTGAAATCTTAATTAAATGAAATTAAAAAAAATAGATACAAGCGTACAGAATCTGCAGGACTTTGTGGTTGAAAACAATCATTTAGAGGGATTTTTTGGTACAGGTGAGGAGATAGCTTCTTCTGATAACATACCAATTAAACACAGCTTTGCAGACCAAATATACATTAGGCAGATGACCATGCCAAAAGATTATGTTATTGTAGGAGCAATACATAACCATGAGCATGTGTGGTTTCTTTTAACTGGTAAAGTATCTATAAATGACAATGGAAATATTATTGACCATGTAGCTCCTTGTTACATGGTATCAAGTCCAGGATCAAAAAGGGTTATATACGCCCACGAAGAATCAATATTTGTAAACATTCACAAAAACCCATCAAACACAAAAGACATATCGCAGTTAGAGTCTGAGATTGTTTCTATGAACGTTGAGGAGTTTAATAAAATAAATAATTAATATGTCATTTTTACTAGTAGGTGCTACTGCCGTTGGATTAACGGGTGCCTTAATTAAAGGGTCTAAAGCAAGAAAAGAAAAAAGGTCTGGAGAAAAAGACCGTAGAAGAGCGGAAGCAAGAATTAATGCATTAGAGGAATCTAGAGTTGAAATACCTGATCTTGCAGCAAATTTAAGCAATCCATTTAATAATTTAGGGGTGGCAACTCAAGCGGCAGAAATGCAAATGGAGCAAACAGATATTGCACTTGCAAACACGCTTGACACAATACGTGCAACGGGTGGTGGAGCAGGTGGTGCCACTGCATTAGCACAGGCGGCCTTACAAAGTAAAAAGGGAGTTGCAGCTAGTATAGAGGGACAAGAGTCAGCTAATCAAAAATTAGCGGCACAAGGCGAGCAAAACCTTCAAGCACAAAGAGCAGCAGCAGAAGAATTTTCTTACAGAGAGCAAGACAAGAGAGATCTTATACAGCTTGACAGAGCACAAGTTGATTATGACGCAGCACAGGGTAGAAAGGCAATGGGAGAGGCTGCAGGTAATCAGGCAACGTCTGATATATTTGGAGCAATATCAGGGGGCTTAACCTCTGCAAGTACTGGTGATCTTGATTTTAAAGCATTTAGTAAAAAGTAGATAAATATTATGGGCAAACTTACAGACATAGTTCAAAGTCAAATTAATGCTGCAAGAGAGGAGCAGAGATTATCCGATGCAAAGGAAAAAGCAAATTGGCAGTACAGACAATCTACTTTAAATTCTGCCGCACAGTTGCAAGCTGGCATAATCACAACGGGGCTTGAAAAAGGCGTGAATAGAGAAAGTCTTATACAGCAAACAAATAAAATGGTTGAGCAACTAGCCAATGCAAAGATTAGGCTTGGTACGGCGGATGGCCCCTATGAAGGTAGCGAGTGGGATGAAAAATTTGTCTCAAACACTCAATCAGAAATAGCTAGAATAGGAGACACGTTCTCTGCACTTCTTTACGTAGATGAAGAGTATAACAAAATAATGCAGAATAAAGGTGTTGGTAACGCAGAGGGAATGATAGACATGTCTCAAACAGATCCTTTCTTTGCTATTGCACAAGACATTGGAAACCCCAATATGGACACGCAAGGAAAAGTTTCATGGGAGTGGGAGTACTCAGAAGATGGAGGTGGAGAGTGGTTTAGAGTAACTGAGGGACCAGCGGTAGAGGAGATGTATAAGAAGCTTTATAAAGAAACTGGTAGTAGTCAATACCTGAACGCAGATGGAAGCATTAAAACAAAGCACAAGACCTCCTACACTGAAAACAAAAATGCGTTAGACAATGCAAATGGAGATGAAAACAATTACGGTAACCAAATGGCTACGGTTCCTGGACTTAGTGGCATGAACAAACAGCTTCAAGACCTTAAGATTATGGGGGATGATAACTTGCTTTCTAGAAATTTATTTGAAACATCCCAAAGAGTTTCTTCAAACGGTATTGATGTTTACGACAAGCAAGTCCCAAGGTATAACGACATAAAAAGAAGTATTCAGTCATTTACAAATGCAGAGGTAAATTTAATTGCAGGGTCATTAAATGACGGAAGTGGTGTATCTTTCCTTAACTCTAGAGCAGCTAATATAGCTGGAATGAGAAAAGATAGTGAAGGTATGCTTGAGATGGAGGTACCAAGAGAAGAAGGCGGAGAGTTTGTTGTAGACAATGACGGAAACTTAGTGATGGAAACCGTTAAGTTTGGTAGTCCTGGACTTAAAGGAGGTAGGTATGTTAGAGACCATACTAAAGATAGGTCTGCAACAAAGGGTTATGAACAAGAGGACTGGAACAACCTTAAAAGAGCTTACCTTTGGATAAAAATGAGTGAAATGAAGGCAACCAAGCCAGGTAAAGAAGAAATTAACACATCAGAGAGTGCAAATAGGAAAGCAAATTACAAACTATTTAAAGAAGATAAAGTAGAAGTTCCTGAGTTTAAAGAGTGGCAATTTAAAGCATATGGATCTTATCAGTCAATAAAAAATGCAATGGAAACTCTTTATGATTACTCAGTACCAAAATCAACGCCATTTAGCATTAACACTATTAACGAGGATAAAAAAGAAAAAGAAAAATTAGCTAATGATTTTAAAAATATTTTAAAGTCTAAAATTCCAAACTTAGTTTTTAAAATTGAAGGAGATAAAGTTGTAATGAAGACCCCTAGAATTGTAAAAGAAGGTGGGGTTAGTCTTGTACAAGCCACGGACCAAAGTGGGAACCTACAGACTAATACAGATGGCACACCATTAATGACTTATAATCTTGCTGGCACAGCAACTTATAACACAAAAGAAATAGAAACCAATACATTTGATATAAACAAACCAGAAAAAATTGAAAAGTTTTTAATTAATTATTTAATTGGATACAACCCAGTAAATTTATTTCCAGGAATTGATGCTCAATTAAATACTTCATTAATAGATAAAGGAATTTCAAATTATTTAGACAGCATATATGCCAATAAAAAATAATATTTTATATATATAAATATGGAAGAGTTAGATCAGATTGTTAAAAAAATGATTGCGGCTGGAGAGCCAAGAAGAGTTATTGAAGGCGTAGTTTTAGAGTGGCGTAGAAGACAAGAATTTACAAAAGAAGAAGATGATGAGTTCTTAAAAGCATTAAACTCAGGAAAAAGCTACAAAGATCCGATAAAAGTAGAAGAAAGTGTAGACTTGGGAAAGGAGGATGTTGTTGTGGAGGAAGATGTGGTCACAGCAACGGAAGAAGTTTCAACATCTGGGGTTGGACCTTTAGTGCAATCAAAACAAGAAAAAAAAGAAGATAAATTTAGTTTTAAAAATCAAATAAAAAAACAAAATAAATATCTTCCCGAAGTAAGCATGCCTTCTGAAGAAGATTTAAGCAATATTAATCTTGATGATGATTTTGATGAAATATCTAAAAGGATAAATAATCTTGACGACGCTAGAGCTAGCTCACTATTTGGAGCTTTTAATACTACCACCCCAGAAAACTATTTAAAACAACAAATGTTAGGGGATGCTTTTCCAGAACAAGAAAGACTTTTTAAATTAAGTAAAGATACAAACATTGACAGTTTAGATCAAAATATAGCAAAATTAATAGGAAGAAAAGAAGAACTTCAAGACTTGCTTAGCTTTACAGAAGAAGAAGGTGTAGCAACATTAGACGATCCAGATGAATTAAAAAAAGAACTAAACTCAACAAATCTTAATATCCTTAAAAATGCGTTAGTTTTATCAAATAATGTTTTTGAAACAAATCCTAAAAAAGCTACAGAAATGTTTGCTTTATCATTGCCTTTGTTTCAAGACATGGAAGAAAGCCAAGGTAAATATGAAGTGACACAACTATATGATTTTGCAGAAAAAAATCTTAATAAAATAATAGAAAAGGAAATAAAACCTATTAATTTAGCAGACTACGTTAAAAAGAACCAAAGTGGAGTTTTAAGACCAGATTTAAATGCAATAGATGAATTTTCTTCAAAATTAACTAAAAAACTTTTACCTAAATCTATTGATAAAGAAGGCTCTATTTTTTCTGGAACTGGTATTGACCTTGTGTTTGGGGAAAAGAAAGATCAAGCTTTTTTCCAAATAAACAATCTCATATATGAAAAATTAAATAATAAAGCGGAAAGCTATAGGTCTTCTGAGTTTGTACAAAAAGACACAAAAAATAATCCTGAAGTAAAAGCTTTGAGTAAAAAGATAGGGGAAGAAAGTTTTGATGCTTTTAAAAAGAACGATGCAGCTTATTTTTCTTATTTAAATGAGGCTAAAAAAATAGACTTTGAAATTACTAACGAGTATGAATCTAAGAATGATAATTTATATTCCAACTATAAAAATCTTTTAAAACTAGAGAGACAAAAAATAGAGCAACAATTATCAAATAGATCTATATCTAATGAGAAAGCAAATCAACGCCTTACAAAAATTAATTCTATACTATTTGAAAAGTACATTTCTAGTAACGAGCTTTTAATAAACTCTATTAATGTAAAAAAAGATTCTCTGCAAAAAAATATTGCAGATGAAATGAACGCTAAATATTTAGAATTTAATTTAACTTACAATCCAGACCCCAAAGATATTGCTAAGTTAAATGCAATATACTCAGATTCTTATAAAAAGTTTTTTGAACAAGAAAATAAAAAGTTAAAAGCTGACGAGAAAAACCCTATTCTTCCAGAATATATGAATGGTTTTTTAGTTGAGCCTATTTTAAATTTTGGAAAAGAATTTTTTGGTACGACTGGTCGTGTAATCTCTGGATACGGATTAGCTAGTAATGATAAAAACCTTATCATTCTTGGAGATAAAATGAATCAAACCTTTAATGTTGCTCCAGATAAAATAAAAGATTGGAGTGAGTTATTAGATCTTTCTAAATCAAGTAAAGCTGCAGGAAGGCTTGCTGGGTCTGCCTTGCCAAGTATAATTTCAGGAGGAATTGTAGCTATGGAAACTAAAGGCATGGCTACGTTACCTCGTTTTGCTGCAATAGCTATTGCTGGGTGGGGAACTGAAACTTTAGACATGACTATGTCTATTAAAAAAGATGTTTTAGCGAGAACGGGTAGTTTTGAAAAATCTAACAAAGCTGGTGAAGCTATGCTTGATGCTCAGTTAGAAAATTTTTATCTATATTCTTTTGAAGCCATACCTTTCGTTAATTCAGCATTAAAATTTATTCCAAATAAATACCTTCGTATTGGAGCTGCTGGAGTTTCTGAAGCTTTTACTGAAACCCTTCAAGAAGTCCCTCAGAGCGCTCAAGAACAGACTATAATAGAAAAAGCAATTAAAGGAGAAGAAATAACGTCTAAAGGTTGGAGAGAAAAAGTAACCCCTGAATTTGTCAAAGAAATTGCTCTTGAAGTAATACCTGGAGCTGGGTTAATGGGTAGCGTTACTAGGGCTATAACAGAATTTAATTCTTCTGCACAAAAAGAAAATGTTGTAAATGATTTAACGAATCAATTAAGACTATCTAGTGTTGCTAATAAAGATAATTTGTTTTCTCAACACATATCAAGCTCTATGTCTAATCATGGAGAAGGGTTTACAAAAGCTTGGATTTCTTCTTTTGGATTTTCAGGTAAAATTTCGCCAAAAAAGTTCAACTCTTTAATTAGAGAAGTTGAGTCTTACAAATCAATTGAAGAAAACTGGAGCAAGTACCCTAGCTTATCTAACACTCAAAAAGCATTGTTTAGCAAGCTTACTCAAGATGTAAATAATGCTAAAGAAAAATCTGAAAAACTTAAGGGTCAAGCTGGCCTATATGAAGCAGCAAAAAAAGAACAATCTAACGCTGAGGCTAATTTAAGTTTGTTTATAGAAAATCCATCTTTATACAACCAACCTTATGTTGAAATAAAAATTGGAAATCAAGAAACTAAAATAATAAATAGGGACGATTTAATTAATTTAACAATAGAGCAGCCTGAGCTTTTTATTAAAGATAATAATATTGAAGTTGTTATAAATAATGACGAATCTCTTGTAAACTATTTTAACGAAAAATTTGATGAAATAAACAAAGCTCCTACGGAAGAGGTATCCGAAGTGCCAGCAGAGGTTGTAAAATTAAGAGCAGAAGAGCAAGCTGAAATGCTTGAACAAATTCCTGGTGCAGAGAATGCTTTGACAGATGGCAAGGTTGACAAGGAAAAGCTAACAACTGAAGAGGGTAAGACTAAGTTTCAAGAGATATACGACAAGTATAATGATAAAATATCTCCTTTATTAAAGACTACACCCGTTGAAGAAGTATCGGAAAAGTTAGAAACTGCACCTGCGGAAGAAGCTCCTTACGACATTGAAGAGTACAACAAGGCTATGGAAGAAGGGTTTGTTGATAATGATTTAATAGAAGAGTTAAAGGACGAGGAGATAAACAGAGCTTACGAGACGCAAGAGGCGGAACGTAAGGCAGAGCGAACTCAATTAGATAGAGATGGAGAGGGTGGACTTTTTAGTTTTTTACACGAAAACTTAGGTAGAATAACGCCTAAAGATTTTGACGCTTACGGAGATGCTAATTTAAGAAAGGGAGATAAATCTTTCTCTATTAAATTTTTATCTAAAAAAGCAATACCTTTGGATATTAATGTCCAAGAGCTTTCTGAAACATATGGTGCAGAAATAACACCTCAAGATGCAATTGATTATATAATAGATAGACAAGCTAATCCTGAAAAGTATACAAGGTCTAAATCAAAACTAGCAGCATTAAATAAAGCTGCAAAAATAAAAGGAGCTACTCCTGGTGAGGCTTTTGATATATACAGTAATCTTGATGGTAGCGAAGCTTCTATGAAGGCTATTGACGATATTACAGGCACTGTTTTGTCAGACGAACAAGCTATTATAATTAAAAATTATTTAAAACTAAAAGAAGATGGGAAAAAGACCGACTCCAGAGCAAGTAAAAGCATACAACAGCCTGATGACGCTGCTACAGAAAGCGCAGAAACAACAAAAAAGGAAGTAGAACCTCAATCCTTAGAGGCGATATCTGAAAAATACCCTAATATAACTATTGATGTTTTTGAAGATAAGAAAAATAAAACACTTAATCTAGGAAGAATTATTGTTCCTGAGGGTTCAAGAGGTGAGGGAATAGGCACAAGAGCTATGCAGAACTTAGTAGAATATGCCGATGCAAATAATTTGAAATTTACTTTAACTCCATCAAAAGAATTTGGAGCTACATCTGTTACAAGACTTAAGAAATTTTACAAACAATTTGGATTTGTAGAAAATAAAGGTATAAACAGGGATTTCTCTCACAAAGAGAGTATGTATAGGATTCCAGAATTAAAAGAAGAAGTAACAGAAGTAAAAGAAAAAAATGTAACTGCAGCAGTTGAGCCTATAGAAACTGCACCAGCTGAAAAAACTCAACCTAAAATTAAACCAACTCCTACTGCAACAAACAATAGGATACTAAACTCTGAAGTTAGTAGAACATCGTTAAGAAGCATTATTACATCAATAAGAATGTCTAACCCTAATTCGTCAGCAGTTGACATATTAACTGACGTTTACAAGGGAAATGTAATTGAGGAATTTGACTACGATTACTTAAATGACGAAGAGTTAACGTATGATGCGTTAACTGATTTATTAATTTCAGAAGGGATATTTGACAGCAAACTTAAAGCTATAAATAAACTATCTACAATAGGTAAGGGAATTGTATTAAGAGACGTTGAAACTAGTTTTTTAAATAAAACTCAAGCTGCTTCTGAAGATAAAAAATCAACTCCAGAAGAGTTAGTAAAACTCATTTCATTTAAACCATATCCAGTAACATTAACAACAGACTCCAAGACGGGAGAAACCAAAATTTCTGAATCTTCAGATGTTGATGGACTTAAAGAAAAGGCAGTTGAAAACGTTAAACAACTATCTAGTTCTATTGATAAATTCGTAAAAGACAACACGACAGATCAAGAAACAGATAAAGTTGCGAAAGAGTTTGGTGTTTCTAAATCAGAAGCTAAAGGAATAATATTAGCTGAAGTAAAGGAAAATCTAAATGGTTCCAAGTCAACTAAAAGCAAAAAGCCTTTCTTTAGAAAAATAATTGATAGAATTGTTAAGCTTATAAAGAAATCTATATTAATAGCCGCTTTAGTTGGGTCTATTGTTTCGGGAATGTCTTTTAACTCTTCCACCAATAGCTTTAGCGTTGAAGAATTAGTGCGCACTTCTGTAGAAATACTTCCAGATAATTTGGCAGACTCCGCTATGAGGTATTTTAAAATGATAGGACTTGTTAATCACACTGATGAGGAAGTAAATGTTAAAGACCTTACTCTAGCGCCTAGTGCTCCTAAAACTGAAGATAATTCGGTATACGAGAAAGAAATGACGTTTACGGAATTAGTGTCTGTAGTCCCCGATAATCACTGGAGAAATAAAAGAAACAAAACAGATTCCCTTGCTTTAACTAGAAATCAGTATTTAAATAAAAATGGTTTCACATATTATACTACCCCAGTAAAAGCTAACTACAAAGATTCCGTAATAAAGGTAAAAGACGCTTTAGCTGTTTCTCAATTTATGATTCTTGATGGAGCACTCGGAGTTGACTTGTCAAGCAAAACAAGCAAGTCTGACCTTAAAAAATACTCTGACAAATTTAAAAGAAATATAAAGTCAAAAGAGCCAGATAATTACGTTCCAGTATTTACAATTCTACCAGGCAATAAAGTTAACGTAAAATACAAGTTAGCAAAAGACTTGGATTCTTCAGACATAGCAATAACTAGGTTGTCTCAATGGACATTTTCTGATCTTAATTGGGATAAATATAAAAATCACCCTGACATCAAAAATGTTAAGATGATAACAACCAAAAGTGGCGAAGGTGTTAGATCTTTAATGACTGTAGATAAAAACGATAACCTATATGGTAGGTTTAGCGGAGGGTCTGTTTCGTTTATATTTACTGATAATTTAGGAAATGAAATAGTAAGAGATTTTAATGGACCTCTTAAGTCAATAAAGCTTGAAGGCGAAAACATTATTAAGGAGTTTGGTGTAGACCCTAAAAAATTAATAGTCACTTCTTACGACGCTGGTTCTTACACTGCAAAACCAAAGGCAATCGGTGGAATTTTAAGTACAGAGCAATTTTCTGGATACAACGAGCTTCACCCTTATTCTGGAGGTGCTCTTATAATACCAAAGTCTGCTTTAAATAATAAAGGCGAAATAACGCTTCAAGAAGTTTCTGACAAAGGAATCCCTGTGCCTGACTCTCCTATGTCTCCAAACCCCATAGAGGCTTCTATTATATTGTTAGCTGCCGTAGGTGGAAGCAGAAAAAAATCTTCAAAAAGAAATGAAGAGATAAACAAAGAGATAAGAAATATTGAATTTAAGCCTGGAGGCAAAGACCTTTCTTATGAAGAGATAAAAAATATTTTAAAGAAACTTAAATATACAGAGGAAGAAATAAGAAAATCTGAACTTAAGACAGATAGTTTTTATAAAAAGAAAATAAAAAATATATTAGATCCTAAAAATTGGAGGTTTAAAAAAGAAAAAGGAAGCCTAGCTCCAGCAAAAAGAAAATTACCTAAAGATGTTGTTTCTTTATTGAAACGTTTTAATGCAGCATATCCTATGAGTGCCGTAAATAAAATGAAACGAAAAGACCTTAAGGTTCTATTTAATAATCTTGATTCTATATTTAAAGGAGGGGTTTCAACTGAAAAAAGACTAAAACAAGCAGTTAAAGAAATGTTAAAGTTTCAAGAGCTTCAAATTGCAAATATAATAGCCGAAAAAAGAAACCTTAAAACGCAAATTAAAAACGTAGATGAAGCAATAAAAGCTTTAGAGTCAGGACAAACTATTATAATTAATGGAGTATTGTTTGATTCAAAAAAACAGTTTGATTTAGTGTATGATGAAAATAGTGACATATCTGGGGATGCCATATATAATCCCCTTCAGCCTGATATTAAAAAAACATCGTTTTTCAAGACTGTAAATTGGATGTTAGCTAGAACCTTTTTTGACACTCCCCTTATGTTTAGCAAGTTTACTTCAACACAAGAAACGGCGGATTGGATAAAAAATAACGTAAACTCTCCAATGTCCGACAAGTTTTACGGAGTTGACAGCGACTCTCAAATTTTAGAAAGCAAAAAAATAGCGTTAAGTAAAAGGGCTTTTGGAAGCAAAGCAATTGATAAATTTAAGGCTCCTAGAATCTCTCAAAAAACAGGTATTGTATTAACTAACTCTCAAGGAATAAGCTCTCCAGATCTTCTTGTTGGTAATGTTGTGTATTTATACAATGCTTTTAAACAGAAAACTGGTGTAGAGAAATTTTTAAATTCTGGATATAGTTTTAACGAAATAAAAGAGATTGTAGATTTTGTAAACGAAAACAAAGATGTAAAAAAATATGCCGATGGTCTAGTTGAGATATACAAAAGCTATCTACCTGATGTTAACAAAGCGCTTGAGGATAATGGTTATGAAGGAATAGCTAATGTAGATACAAAAACCAAAGAAGAGCTAGAAAAACAAATGGGTAAAAATTTTGCAGATAAATATTATAAAATATTAGAGTCAATATATGGAGGGATTTACAACATTCCTATAAAAGAGTCTTACTCTCCTATTTCTGTGTTAGGCACAGATGTTGAAATGATGCAAAAAGCAAGCATATTTAGCAAGGAATTTAACATTTCTGCGTTTGCTCCAAATTCTTTTGAAAGAAAGAAAGGAGGCTCTTTAAATATAAGGCATAGCGACTTAATGTTTGAACAGTATGTTTCTGGAATGACAAACATGGTTCACTCTATATCTTTATTGAGAAGCTTTAAAGCCATGCTTTCAGATAAAAATATTAGATTGATAAAAGACCAATACGGGTCAAGTTTTGCAAGTCAATTACAAAATTCAGTAAATGACGTAATTTACGGACAAAACAAATCTACAAGAAGCGATCAAAAAAATTATGGGATGTTCACCAAGTGGCTAAATAGATCAAATGCCAAAATTATGTTTTTAAATCCTGTTTCAGCACTTACTCAACCCATTTCTTTTATCAACTATGCGTTTGAAGATGTAAGTTCAAAAGATTATTTTAATAATTACATAAGTTATCTTTCTGGAGACCAAAGAATGATAGACGCTAAAAAAGAGTTTTTATCAGACCCATCTTACATAAGAAGGTTTAAGAAAAACTTATCTAGTATAGAAATTACAGAGTTAAAAAACTCTGAGTTTGGAGAGTTCACACCTTGGGAGAAATCAGGACTTCTGGTTGATCAAATTCTAGCAAAGGGATATATTTTAACAACCACAATGGATTCTTTAGCGATAGGACTTGGAGGAATCCCTTATTACGCAGCTAAAAGAGATGAATTGTTTTCTAAATACTCAAAAACAAATAGCAAAAAAGACGCATACGAAATGGCTAAAAAAGAAGCCTTAAAAAGAACGTACGAGGTAACAAATAGCAGTCAGCAATCTTCTAGTCAAAACAGACTTAGTGCAGATCAAAAAAATGCTGTTATTAGGTTTATTCTTTCATTTAACGGGGTTTCTATGCAATACAGCAGAAAAATTTACGAAGCTGCTTCTAACATAAAAAACAAAAGGGGGAACTTGTCCGACAATATATCTAATGTCGCTTACTTTGGACTTGTTCAAGCTATACTTTTCCAAACTATTAAGTTTCTTTTAAGCCTTATTGGGGATGATGATGAGGAAATAAAGAAAAAGAAGAAGCTTGGAAAGTTAATAAACAGAGGCGTAGATTCATCTTTAAAAGGGTTTGGAATGTTTCCTTTTGCTCTTTCTCAAGTAAAAAACATTCTTTTTGATCTTTATGAGTATTATCTTGCAAAAGAGAACCAGGAAAAAAGTAAATATGAAAAAACATATGTACTAAATCCTGATAAGGGAAAACTTGAAGTAACAATACTTCCTGAAAATGAATTTATGAGGGAGCTTAGTAATTTTTTAGATATAGAATACTCTAAAAAAACATACCAAGAGCCGCAGAATATAATTTATAATGCGCTAGAACAATTTTCTCCTCCTATTGGCGATAAAATACGAACAGCTAAATCAGCTATTTACGATTTAGGTGAAAAAGATTTAATTGGAGTCACTATTAATTTAACAGAATTTTTTACAAGTGCTCCAGTAAGTAGAATTGATAACGTAAGACTTTCTATTACAGAGGATTTAAGCAGATGGGAAAGGTTGGGTTTAATTACAAATCTAATTAAAAAATATAAAATAGACGAAAAAATAAAAGATAAAGAAAAATACGATAAAGAGCAAGAAAGGCTTAAAAAACTTTGGCAGAAACAAAACCCAGGGAAAAAGCTTCCTGAAGTAACCATTGAAAACAAAAATTAGTTATGACATACAAAATGAATGGACTTCCACAGCTAGGTGGAGGTGACGATAAAAAACCTAAAACTTTAGAATCAAAAGTTAACGACTTCTTAGGTAACCCAAAGAGAGCTGTCGCTGAGATAGAATCTAGGTATAGTTCAGATGAGGGGGGGAAGTTTGACAAAGGAAGGGATAGAGCTAGGCATATGACTACAGCTCAGTACACTACAGAGGGTATAAGAAATAAACTTGATATAATTCCATTCTCAAATTCCACTGTAAATAAATTAGTTAGTGTTGGGTTGTCAAATATTTTAGGTGCTGCACACGAAGCTAAGGCAGGATACGCAAGCATAAAAAAAGGTAAGCCAATTTATGACACTATAGTGGAGACTGCTGAGGACTTAACAAATAACTTTGCAGGGTCAATTGTTGGAGCTATGGACAGACCATCAAAGAAAAAGGTGGAGGTAATAGATAACTCTAAACTAAAAAGCGTACTTCCAGACGGAAGGTACAAAAAGAAAGGAGATAACACGTACAATAAAAACAAAAAGTAGCTATGAAACAACTAACTGAAAAGCAAAAGAAATTAGATGTAGACAATGACGGTATTATTGAGGCGTCAGACTTTAAGGCACTACGAGGAGGCCCTAAAATGAGCTCTAAGAGGTTTAAGGGTAACGGCATAAACGCTATATCAGCTGCGTGTAAAAGAGCCGCTAAGAGTAAGTTTAAGGTGTGGCCAAGTGCGTATGCATCTGGATGGGGAGTTCAGTGCACAAAGGCTGGAGGCCCAAGTAATTTTGGTGGTTCTAAAAAGAAAAAGTAATGGCAAAGACTAAAGGAGACTTAAATAGATGGTTCAAAGAAAAGTGGGTTGACATAAGAACCGGGAAGCCTTGTGGTAGATCTACAGGGGAGAAAAGAAAGGGATACCCTGCTTGCAGACCAAGCAAAAGAATATCTAAAGATACACCGACTACGGCTAGTGAACTAACTAAGGCTGAAAAAGAAAGCTTTAAGAGAAAGAAAACTTCCTCAAAGAACGTGGGGAAGATAAAGAAAGGGAGCAAAAAGAAATAGGCGTACCATACCTAAAGCTACCTATAATCAAAAACGCCAGTAATTAATTTTACTGGCGTTTTTTAGTTGTTAATCGTATAGCATTAATTTTTAGTGGATGTACTCCGCTACGGTCAATTATAGTAAAATTTAGAGAAAGATACTTATTTTAGGCAATATACTCAAATTATTACTACGATCTAGCCTTATTCATTAGTCTAATTTTAAGCCGGATTCGTTTAAGATCTGATATAACTGTTCACGAGATTTTTCATAGGCCTCGTAAGCTTCTTTGCTGTATTCATTGTCTGGCATGTATTTGCACTGAGCTCGCAACCATTGGTCAAGACTCCACATTGCCAGCTTCCATTTAGTACCGTTTACGGCATCCTCAAAGTTTGAGGGATCATCGTTCTCAAAGTCGTTTAGGTCAAATTCTAATATTGCTTTCATTTCTATTTTATTTTATTTCACAAGAGCCTCCTGCACAAGCAAGCTCTCCAGATAGGTTTGTATTGTCATCAACCTCTAAGATGTTAGATAGGTCTACATCCTTCAAGGCCTTCATCATCTCGTTATACTTAGCTTCATCTATATCCTCAAAGGGTGCTTGGGTGTAACTTCCTCCATCGTATGGCAATACAGATAGACCATTGTAGTGTTCTCTGTTGTCCCACATCCATTCTCCTGCCTTATCCCACTCATCTTCCTTCAAAGATACCGTAGCAGAAACATTGTGCGTGTTAGAGCCTCTTCTGTGTCCAGGTACAACCCACTCCATAGCAACCTTCTTAATTCTCTCAAGTAAGTCAAACGGAGATTCAGTTCTAAGTATTGCACCCTTTGGAGACTTCTGTGGTATCTCAATAACAGCAGTGTCGTGAGGTCTGAAGTACTCATCCTTAACAAGCTCAGGGTGGTTGTTAATCAGGTAGTTGTACATAGACTCATTCTTACCAACACGAATCCTTCTGATGTAGTAGTCGTTATGCCAAGCGTGTATACCTGAAGACGTCCCTAGTGCTAATGATGTTGTTCCAGCAGGCTTAACAGTTGTACACCTAGCGGCAGCGTTAATACCAATAGCCTTAGCAACCCTTGAGTTCTCCTTCTTAACAACCTCAGCAGCCTTAGTCATATCTAACTTAGATACAGCACCTGACCCTATGCCTGTCATAGACACACCAATCAATGCATCCTTCTCAGTTGTCTCCCTCCAAACACTTCTTAGGTAATGGAAGTCGGTGTAACCTGCTTGTAGTGTACCAATAAAAGCGGCAGCCTTAACTCTATCCTCGTAGTCTTCCTGAGACTCTAGGTCACTTGCGTTAACCTCACACAAGTTACAGAACTGAAATGGTCTTAGAGCAATCTCACAGCAAGGGTTAGTTCCCCAGTCCTTATCGTTGTTAAGGTATATTCCAGGTTCTCCTGCTCCAGATAGCTCAACCCTCTTCCACAAGTCCATAAAGAAACCCTTACTAATCTTATGTCTCATAAGTACGGCAGAGTTATTAGCCCTACCTCTCTGTGGGTTTTCTTCCCACCAAGAACCAGCCTTGCAAGAGATCATATCGTTATCGTCAGCAGAGAACAGACTAATAAGTGCAGCACGTCTAATACCACCAGCCAATACAGCATCAGCAATGTAGCAAATAACATCGTGAGCCTCAAGTGTAGTAAGCTTGTCGCCATCCTCTTTGGAGTCAAGCAATCCCTTTATCTTTACGATACACTCCTTAAGTGGCTGAGGACCTGGAGCCTTACCGCCAGAGGTAACGAGTTGTGCACCCTTTGGTCTAATGTCTGAGTAATCAAAGTCAATCTTAGAGCTTCTGTTCTCTCCCATGTAAGACTTCATTAAAACCTTAATAGCATCAGCCCACCCCTCAATGGAGTCACCAATTAAAAATCTCTTAACCCTCTTCTTGTACGGATGATTAACAGCAGGTAGACTTTCTATGTGATGTCTTTGAACAGAGTATCCAACACCAGTTCCCCCAAGTAAAAGAAACATAGTTTCATTAAAAGAATCAATAGAGTCAATAGGCAAATAAGCACAGTTGTAGACACGATTGGGTGAGATAGAAATAGACTTTCCACCAAATTGTAAAGACCGCATTGACGGTAAAACCTTTTTGTTGTAAACAAATTTATAAACCTCTTCAATTTCATCATTTAGTTGTGGGTATTTTTTAATGTGCATTAGTTTGTTACGAGTTACAAGTTCGTCCCAGCTCTCTCTTCTGTTTAGTTCTGGTATGTACTTGGCGTACTTCATGTACACCGTTATCTCACTTAAAATTTTGTTTGATATCTCCATTGTTATAGTCTGTTTAATATTTCTTTTAATTGTTCTGAAATTAATTGATCTTTGTTCCCCTTAATATCTTTTATAAGCATAAAGAAAGTAAAGGCTAATCCTGCTGTTGCGATAATTGAAACAATAGATAGGGCTATAAGTATATTAATCGCTAGTGTCATCTTCTTTTTCTTTTTTTAGGTTTTCTTTTAATTTTTCAAGGGCCTCATCGTAGTCAGGCATTAGCTTAATTGTTTCCAATGTACCTATAGATAGGTCTTTCATTTGAGACATATCATTCATTATGCCCTGCATAACGTTTGTTAAAGCCTTAATCTTTTTTTCTACTAGGTCTACCCTGCTTTGTTTTTGTCCTTTCATTTCTTTATTTATAAATTGATAATGATAATTCTAAAAATGGGAAATAAAGCACGTGAATCACATAGCTATCTTGGTCGTAGGATCTAAACCCCAACAGTATCCCGGGATAAATTCCTAACTCTACCCACCATAATTTTTTTTCTCCTTTCATGTTTTTACTATTTTATTTGGTTTTGAATTATTTCTTATAATTTTAATTAAACACTCTAAGTCACTTAATCCTTTAATAACAAAGGATGGAAAATCAAATATACTAACTTCCCAACCATATTTTACTGCTATTTCATTTTCATTTGTAATTAAACAAATATCACCAATATCCATTGTGTAATAATACCAATCTTTATCCGCCCCTGAAGACTCAACAGTTTCTTGTTGTATGTTAAATCCTAAACCCTTAATGTCTTGTTCTGTCATAACTTATAATGTTATACTCTATTTGTTTTTTAATTATGTCTTTAAAAAGAACCTTTCCTCTATGGGTTATGCTCCATTTAACCCACTTATCAAACTGCCTTTCAGCATATTTTCTGCGGGCTACTTCTTTCTGGAATCTAATATCAATTCTATTGTCTGATCGCATTCTTTCTGATTTTGTGGTTTATATAATGTAATACTAGGCTCCGTAATTGATAGCAGTGCCTTAAATAATTTATACCTAAGGGGAAAAGAGTCGTTAGCTCTACCCTTAGTCTCTATAATGAAGTCTTCTCCCTCAAAGTCTGGAGTGTACTTTATGCCAAGTATCTTTTTATTGCCTCGGTCTCTGTACTCTCCCTTTCCGTTAGCTTGTCTTTCGTAGGCCTCTTGGTTAAACTGAAATGATGGAAGGAGTTCAAAACTTCTGAGCTCGTACTCAAATTTTATCTTGGCTTTTTTGAGCGCTATGTACATATACTTCTCAAGGCCGGACGCAAACTTTACACCGTTGTACTCAACTTTTTTAGCCTGCACAGGACCTTTTTTTCTTTTAAGCTTTCTCTTCATTTTACATTAGGGGGTTCTAGTATAATTACTTGCTATTATTATTATATACATAACTTTCCATGTTTTTTTACAACTATATTTTCAAACCCAAGCTCCTCTTCAAGAGTATACAACAAGCTGTCTAGCGTGTAAAAACTATTAACTAACTCACCGTTAAGCGTGTACTCAATAGACTCTAGCCTACCATATGAAGCATAGTTGTGCTTTACTTCTATTATGTTTTCTTCTTCTTTTTTCATTGACTTAAAGTTTCATTGGTTCAAGTATCGGAAGCTCTCCATTGTTTAGTACCACAGAACAGGAGATAAATGGTTTCTGAAAGTTCTTTCCATATGCCATAGCGTATGAGTCCTTGTCTATACCACACCCAACCTGCATACCAAATATCTTGTGCTTCTGTCCAACAGAGTACTCTATGTATCCTTGCGTGTGTAAGTGACCCTGAACCATTGAGTGAAGCTCCTTCTTCATTCTAGTTCTAGCAGTACCACCCTCACCATGTATGTACATAACATCGTCTATTATAACAGACTCAACAAAGTTCCATTCGGGAGCCTCAAGAACCTCGTTATAGGTCTTAACCCACTTCTTTGGTACTCCACCACTAAACGCCTTACGACTAATGATTCTGTCGTGGTTACCTATTGTAACGTAAGCCTTAGGAAAAGCATTAACCCAACGTGCAAGCCTGCTTATGGCTAAATCCAACTCATCTCCCCCACCCATTCCATCTGGGTCCGCATCATGAAATGATGAGTAGCAATTGTCAATTACGTCACCAATAAATACAACCTTGTTGCACTCGTACTTATTGTAAACTTGTTTGCAATGATCAAAGTATTCGTCCAAACAAAAAGGCTCGTGTAGGTCACCTATAACAAGGACTCTATTGTCTCTTTCGTTGTCACTAAGGTGGGTATCACCCTTTGTCTTTGCCATCAACCTCTCTATGTATGTTCTAAGCAAGTTGACCTGTATTACGGAGGTGCTTCCAATTAGCTTTCTTGCTGCCTCTGTATAAGATATATTATTATGAATCTTATATAGACCAAATATTTGGTCATCTAAATAACTCCATTTACTCATATTATTTAATTTTAATTGTTTCTAAATATGTTTGCAGCCCTGCCAATGCCCTCCAGGCAACCTTTGCTAAGTGCAGTTGACCATCGTCATCAATAGCTTCGTCTTCGTGGTCAAGCAAGTGCCTAACCATAGCATCGTAGTGGTCGTTACTTTTGTCTCTATCCCAAAACATTTCCTTATCAGGATGGTGCTGTTTAGTTGCAGCATAAGAAGTTTTAGATACCTCTTTAATTGCATCAGGGAAATACTGTAAAACTCCTCTGTATACCGGTATATTCTTTCTAACCTCTCCTTCTACAAACGGGGGCTTTAGCTCTACCTTGTCTAAATCTAATTGATCCTTCCAGTCTCTCATTCTTTAAATGGTTTTGTTTATTGGATTTGTCACAAATATAATCTTTTTTTTGTGACAATTTAATTTATTTATATTTATTATAATAATACCTATAATACTCGTGTAGTTTTTCCCACACCATAACCTTGGTGTACACGTATGGGGACCTGTGTATCTTTCCATTAAGGTCTATCTCAATCCACCACTCGCCAATATCTTTTGCTAAAGGATAAACCTTGATGCTATTGTTTAAACACCACGCTGAAGCTATGTGATCAGAGGGTGTCACAAAGTAATTACCCATGTCCCAGGGACCTTTCTTTTTTATATTAGGCATTATTAATATTTATTATTCCCATGGCATTGGATCACCCTCTGCACTATCTGTAACATGAGGTATGTAGCATCCCGACTTAGGCTCCCACGTGAAGTGAGCCTCAGCTCCATTCTCTCCAAGGTTCTGGAACTTAACCTTAAGGACCTTTACCTTTACCGTCTTGGCTTCATAATCCCTATGAACTAACAATCCATGGTAACTCGCATCGTACCATTCACCACCACCTTTAATGTTATACATTGTAGGTTCTTCTGTCTTACCATCGCTACCCTTGTACATTTTAGTAGGGTGCGCAACAACAAACACAAGGACATCGTACTTCTTTGCAAATATTTCTATCTTGCTGAGGTACTCCATTGTGTAACGATTTACGTCTTCAGAACCTCCAATGTCTCTCACCTTGTTATATGGGTCAATCACAAGGCACTTAATACCCTTTCTCTTAACCAACTCAGCTCCTTTCTTAAGAACTGCGTCTAAAGTGTACCTCTCCATGTCTATGTGAAAGTAATTTGTGTTGCAGTGCTCGGCTATATTTTCCCATTTATCTGACCCAATGTCTTCCTTGTTCGGCATACCCTCCCAAGTTTTTCTCATTAACTTATGTGCGTGCAAATAAGTTGGTGCATTCTCAGGCGAAGCAAATGCAGTCTTCCATCCATATTTTTTATTGTATCCCACACACATTTGATCCACAAAGTCCGACTTCCCAGAAGAAGGTATACCAGTGACAGTGATAAACTGACCAGTGTAAGTTGAAAATATGTTGTCAAAATTTTCAAGGCCAACTTGAAATCCCTTCTTAAAACCATTGCGAACGAAATCTGTAATGTCGTCCTCAATATCCTTAAACGTAACAACGTTCTCAAGAGGTACTGGTGTAGCCTTGGATATTTTTTCTGAAAGTTTTTCTTTGCCATGCTTTATTAGGTATTCGTTTGCGTCCTTGCAGTCATCAAATGTAGCTATGTAGCAAACCTCAGAGCCTAACCTACGTATAAGCTCTGCTTGTAGTGCTTGCCCTGCTTCATCAGAGTCAACCGCTAGTATAATTTTATCCTTATCATCTAAGTAATCAATACAATTATCAAGATAGTCTAAGTTGTTTGTATTTAGTGTAGCACCATTAGGTACTGAGATAGCATTTGTTACACCAGCCTCATGAAGGGCAAGTACATCCATCTCACCCTCAACAATGACACAGTTGTCATGACCTACAACACTATTTATATTGTAGAATACTTTCTCTGCACCCTTGTATAATTTGAAGTTCTTTCTGCCATCACGGTACTTTACGTTTATGAGCTGTTCGCCCATGAAGTAATTAAATTGTATTGTGTTCTCGTTCTTGCTAGTCTGAGGCATATATTCTTTCCCCTCTCCAACTTTTAGGTCAACAAGGGTCTGTTTAGATATAGACCTTGACTCAAACCATTCAATGACCTTCGTGTCCTTCATTGCCTTACAGGATTCACCCTGTGGCCTTATGTATTCTTTTTGTGATGCACCCTTTCTTTTGTATGTATGTAGCTGAAAGGTGCTGTTGCAATTGTGGCAGGTTCCAAGACCTCTCATCCAATCGTAAGATGCACACTTTGCTTTCTTATTCTGAGGCTTTCTGTCAGCAGAACACAGGGGACAAATCCCCTGTGTTTTACCTTGTTCTAAGCCATACTTATTAAACTCATCAATTAAGAATCCGTTTATCTCTGTGTTCTCTATATCCATAGGTATGTGTTTAATTAATTAATCTGGGAGGGTTCCTGCGTAATCTTCCAAGCAATTTGGACATATGTCAGCGTACTCCCCTCCCCTTTCTGACATAAGAT
>Ga0208667_1000063_pt1 | contig 45164 bp, 62 predicted proteins | sample 11BtaG_FD_184085 | JGI IMG/M metagenome (GOLD analysis project Ga0208667, IMG submission 184085) | Marine viral communities from the Subarctic Pacific Ocean - 11B_ETSP_OMZ_AT15265_CsCl metaG (SPAdes) (version 2) | ecosystem: Environmental > Aquatic > Marine > Oceanic | place: Pacific Ocean... | reverse complement strand
TTACCACCCTCGCGCAGCTTCATAATGCCACCCTCAGCCATACGCTGTGGTGCCCGTGTGGGTGCCGCTGGCATCATCTCATTCATGCCAGTGTTTTGTGCAATAGAACTTTTTGGAGCCATAGCTTTGGCAGCATCAGCAATACCACCTTGTGGCATACCCGCAGCCATCACTACCTCTTCAGCTACAGTGGGCATATCTTGTGCCTCTCTGCGCTTGAAGTCATTACGCATACGCTGACGCCGCTTTAACTCCGCAGTGATAAACACAGGGGGTGCCATCCCTGTGGGCATTTGCATTTCTCTTACTAGAGCTTGATCTGGTAAGTCTTTAAGGGCTTCAGTTTGCTCTAGTATGTTCATCTTTCTTCCAATCCTCTATACAGGCCCAATCCAGATATACCTGCCCCCAAGGCTTGCTGTATTGGATTATATGCTTGATAGGTAGCCGTGCTGATATCAGGCTGTATAGGCATACCGCTAAGTAAACCAGCAAACCTTTCATACTGACGCATTGGATAGTCCTGCTGACGCAAGAAGTCCTGATATGCAAGGTCAAGTCTTGCCTGATCCTCGCCTCTAATGTCACGACCAATGGTCTCAAGCAACTGGGCACCCTGTATGTCTGCTGCCCTTGCTCTCTCACCATAGTCTACAAGCCCTCTACCAGCCCCTAGAGCGGCCTGATACGCAGCTAGGCCCTGACCCGCACCAAACTGTCTTGACGCTTCTCTAGCAGACTGCACCCGCGCTCTCTCAGAGGCCTCTGCTGCCTGTATCCTAGCAGCCTCGTCAAGGCTTATACCCTGAACGCGAGCAAGCTCCGCAGCTTCAGACGCTTGAACCCTTGCGGCCTCATCCAAACTAATGCCCTGTGTGCGAGCAAGCTCTGCTGCCCGTGCATTTTGAACCCTTGCATCTTCTGCAACATCAATACCTTGCACACGCGCTCTTTCAGCAGCTTCTGAAGACTGTATTCTAGCTGCTTCATCCAAGCTAATCCCTTGAGTTCTGGCGAGTTCAGCCGCCTCTGACCTCTGGACCCTAGCCGCTTCGTCAAGACTAATGCCTTGGGTCCGTGCAAGTTCAGACGCTCTAGCGTTCTGTACTCTGCCAGCCTCACCAGCACGACCAGCTTCCATTCTGCCGATCTCACTAATATTCAAGCCTTGAGTTCTACCAAGTTCCGCTGCACGGCGAGCATCAACTTCCATCTGTGCTGCTCTGTCAGATTCAAACGCCTTCATTGCCTGTTGGAACGCGGCCTGACTTCCAGCCGCTTGGATATCACCAAGTTGCTCTTGCAAGCCCTCTTCTGCCATGCCTTGCTGTACGGCCTGACGCGATCCACCAAATGCGCCAGCACTTATTGCCCCCGCATCTCGCGCTGCTTGGCTTCTGCCAAAGTCTTCACGGGCCTCACGCTTCTGAACGTCCACCACATTCTGCATGTATGGGTCCATATACTGCTGGACTTCAGCCCCAGTAAACTGACGGGCTGGATCAAAGTCATATTGGTCAGCAGTCTGAGCGGAGAACTTAGCTTCTTGGAAATCTGCGAATGGGTCAGCACTGCCAGCCCTAAACCCAGCGTATGGATCTGCTCTACCAGCCTGAAAACCTGTGTACTTAGTGCCTCTACCCGCTCTAAAATCAGCGAATGGATCTGCGGAACCTGCGCGGAAGCCAGCATATGGATCAGCGCTGCCCGCTTGGAACCCTGTATATTCGTCAAATGCACCTGTATTGTAGTTAGCTAACCCCTCAAGGCCCGCAATCCCTCTGCGCTGTAGGGCAACTGCCTCATCAAGACCCCCAATAGGTGTTTCAGCAATGCCACGAACCATAGCACGGGATGTATTGATATCACCGTAATCCTCAGATCCTGCCATACGCTCACCACCATACGGCACATATGTAGATTCACCCGCAAGATCCCCATAAGCAGGATCATCAGGATAAAATGGTTGTGTAGCTTCCTCAGATCCCTTCAGAAGCCTTTGAAAGTACGGGTCTGCGTAATCTGGCAGACTTACTGTTCTTGTGGTGCCGCCAGACTGTACCTGCTGTGATCCCTTGCCCATCCTATAACTCCATGCGGTATGCTATATACTCTGAATAAAAGCCGTTCCCCCGTAAAGCTCTTTCCCAACCTTTTCTGCCGTAACCTTCAAGATGTTGGCAGTCATTTTCTTTTGCGAACCGACCTATTGTTTCAATAACAGTGTCTTTCCACTTGTGTAGTTTAGTGCCACCAACAAAATCAAGAACCATAGCCTTCCTTCTAGGGTATGTTGCTATCCTTGTTGTTATCGCAGCGACCATATTATCCTCTTCATCAAGAACTACCCAAAGAACGTATATGTCTCTAAGGATTCCATCTAAAACATCTAAGATGTTTATCTTCCCCCTAGATGTATCCTCAACGCTCTTTCTCAGTAACTCTTCAACATCCTTCCAAACATGCTTTACAGCCTCTTTAGGAACTGTGCTAACTCTCAACCCCCACCATCTCCCTTATTTTCTCTGGAGCTTTCTCTTCAGACTGATTGATGATGTCTAAGAAATCACTGCCAAACTCGTCTTGGATAGCCTTGGTTGTAGGCTGTCTCATGACGAACTCCCCCTCAGTGAGAAGAACATCTTGCTCACCGTCCATTGTGGCAGGGATCATGTCATCTTCACCAGACCCATCACCCATGCCCTCAACCATTCCCTTGTCACCATTAGCAAAGCGTTCAATGGTATCATCTAATGCACCTGACTGTACTTTCTCAACCAGATCTCTTAGTGCTTCCTCGCCGTACTCACTAAGGAATATGCCAAGTGCAACCTCTGGTGTGTCAGACAATCCTTTGATTGCCTTAACTGCCTCAACGATCACATCCTTTTCGTTCATATCTTCTTGTGCTTCTACCTCACCACCCTCTGCAAATCCTTGTAGAGTTGCTGGCATAACACCCTGAGGGTCTACAAGTGAGAACGGATTTTCATCAATGCGATTAAGGTTAGGCATCATATCAAACCCGTTGTTTGAGTCAGGCCGCATTGGTCTAGCAAAAGGATCTATGGGCTTTGATTCAAAGAGGGTGTCATATAATGGCAGTTGGGCTGGGCCAGAAGGCTGTATAGCGTCGCTCAAAAACTGCTGCTGTTGGAATACATTTGGGCCAAATCTATTCTTAGCCATCGTCTCAACTTCTTGAATAAATGGCTTAACCTTTTCGCCAGTAGTTGAGTTAATGCCCTGTGTAAGCGCATTAGCTAATGGATTAAACGCTGGATGCCCATACTGATTTTGTGGGAAAAGCTGACTAGCATGACCAATACTCAATATCCCACCACTACCCAACATCCCACCGCCACGCATCTTCTTTACCTCACCACCTTCAGCAAACATATTGCCAAACATGCCAGCAGGGGGTCTGTAATTATTTACATAATTAGAAAAGGGAAGATCCTCTTCAACTTCAGGCTGTGCCACAGGTGGGCTGTAACTGATCATAGTTTCTTCAGCCGTGCTGTCTGGATTTTTCTTGGGCTGATAAGATCTAATGCGCGGCATAGGCGGTGGAATGTCGTAAGTTTTTTTCTCTGGCATCTTCATAGTGGGTGGATTCAGTGAGCTTCCAACCAATGCGGCAGTGCCCACACCGGGAAGTGTCGCGCCAGCCAAACTACCCTGCAATCCTTTACTGGTAACTCCTTTTAAGAAAGCGTTCTTGCCGCCCTCCTTCATGGCAGCATCAATGGCGGCTTTAGTTGCCCCACTGGTAGTGTCTCCGATTGCACCAGACAAAGCCGCGTTGCCGCCGCCCGTTAAAGCACCCATAGCTTTGCCACTCAGTCCAGCTATCAATCCAGTTTGAATACCCTTACCCACATCACCTGTCTCAAGGAATGATCCTAGACCTGCACCTATACCTGCTAGTGTGGGTGCGCCAAAAGCAGCTAACCCAGCGGCGGCAGTTCCAGCAAGCATACCAGAGCCAGCTAAAGCAGGTAATCCAAATCCTAAGAGTAAGGGTAGAGCCATCTGTTTACCTCAAAGTTTTGTAGATGATAACATCTACATCGTAAAAGTTCAATTGAACTAATCTATCAGTTCAAAGTGCGGTCCATCAATGAAGGGCCTGCGTCCTTGGCTCCTTCTTAAATCTATATAGGCATTCATTGCCTCTTCCATTGTACCTTCCCATTTACGGATATCCATTGGATACGGCATGTCAGGTGTTCCCCAAGCAGCGCCCCAACAAACAGGAACTCCCAGTTGTGTTGCAGCCTCTTTGATTGCATCTGCAAGATCATCATAGACAGACAGTTCCCAACTCGCCCTGCCATTTATGTATGCCATGATATCGAAAGCCTTACCCTCAAGATGCTTAGATTTCATGGTCTGACTGGCACCCTTGTCAACAAGTTCTTTCTGCTGTTCAAGAGTTCTCATGCCCTGCACCACACCAAAGTCTGTCTTGGTCATGGTTATCGCCATCTTGACTACGGCCTGTAGCCGATCATCAATTCCCTCAAGACGATCAAGGCTACGCCTGCTTAACTTAAAAGACATTACTTTTTCCCTATAAATTTATTAAGACCACGCAAACCAAACGATGCTGAGATAGCAATCAAAAGGGCATGCATATACCAGTCGGGCGCTTGTTGTAGCTGTTGAAAGCCATGATGGACAACGCCTTCCATGCCCGGTATGAAACAAAGCACCATTGGAACCGACAGGACAATTACGAAAAATTCGTCCTTCCAAGACCCGCCTGAGTTCTCTGCCATAATGCGCTCCCAGTCGGCAACGCTTGTCTCTTTTGACAAAAGTATCTGGGCTTTCGCCTTCGCCTCAGTCAGCTTTAGCTCCGCAGCGGCAGCGTTCTTATCAGCCTTACCCTGCAACCATGATCCAGCAAGGTTTGCTATCGGCCCTAGTGCAGCGGTAAAAATACTCATACGCCCTGACCCTGTACCATTGCACGACCGCGCTCGAACTCATCGTTCATCATCTGCCTGCCGCCTAACCTGTAGTAGTTTTCCGCAGCGTAACGCATCGCAGGGCTAATGTTAGATCTGTCTGATAGGCCCATAATACCTCTCAGTTGCGGTGGCATCTGGGGCGCTGGCAGCATTGGCATCTGTAAAGGTGGTGGGGCTGGTGGCGTAGGTTGAGTGCCCCCCGCTGGTGGAAGAATGCCGCCGCCTTGCTCTTGCTGCATACGCATACGGTTACGCAAGAACGCATTGTTTGGGTCAAAGTCTGTTGAATTAGGCGCATTGGGGTCTGTAATGGTAGGCGCTGGGCCTCTATCACCAGAACTAACAGACATTTGCCCGTCTGCCCCAGTAGTAAATCCATATTGCTGACCATCGGCATACTGCTGTTGGGTTAGCCCCGTGCCCATGAAGTCTTGATCTGCTCTTGATTTAGCAAACGCGGTCCTCTTATTGTAAGCGTCAATCATCTCTTGAGTTACGCGGTCATCACCTTCTCCAAAAGGCTCTAATGGCTGTCCAAAAGACAAAAGATTTCTATAGCCTATCCTACGATCAAGATTTGCATCTCTGAAGAAATCAGGCTTTGGTCCATAGCTTGCTAGTGTTGTGGGCGCTGGCAAAGGTGTATACGAAGCACCGCCAAGCTCATCTGAGGGTGACGAAAAACTTCCAGATCCAATTCCTTTTTCATCTCTATACCTGTCAGCCGCTGCACTGCCTTGGTTTTTCTCTATAGTATTGGCAGTTCTCTCATCATAGCCAGAAGGCTTGCTATCAGAAATACCAAGGCCGTATGAGATATCATCAAAAATACCCATTACTTAGACCCCGCTTCTTTGCTCATCCAGATGCCAAAGCAACCTGTGAGTGCGCCCATGCAGACAGATACCAGACCTGCCGACTGTGTTGTGTGTGCCTCTGGTGGCAAGCTCATAAACCAATGCACTGCCTGATAAGTCAACACCGTGACAACAAACATCATCAGGCGAGGAAACACCTTCCAGTCATCTATAATATTCTTAGCCATGTCAGTCTCCTACGTCGATACCGCTGCCCGTGTATCAACACGCAGCCAATTAGATCCATCACCAAACGCAACAACAGGGCTACCTGCTGCCCCATCAGAAACGTATATCAATGTGCCAGTCTCAACGGTTGGTAATGTTGATACTGTATATGTGGGCAGTGGCATACCCACAGTATTGTTTGCTGCCGTAGCAGACTTGAGCCTAAGTACCGTATTGCTTTCGTATACAGTGCCAACCTCGTCTGACGCCTGTGCAGATGCTGGGATCTCAATGAGTATAGGCTTTGCTATAGCAGGGTTTGTAATCTGAGTTGCAAACACAGAGAACGAACGAACCACCTCTGCCATATACTGTTGTGTATACTGGGGTGGTGGTACAGGAAAGAATGGTACTGGAGCTATGGACATTATCTTCTCCCGTCAGATCTTATATCAACGCGAGGAATACCCAACCGCCACAATACATCTGCATCTGTTGACTGGATCTTGAATGTAAAGCTGCGGCCTCGCAGTCTGGTCTGATATTGGCTCGTATACTGATCAACAGGCACATTAGATGTCTTTGTAATAGTATCAGTATTGGTTGTTTGGACGGCCTGACCGGGCGCGTTCTTTGCACTCAAGATAAAATCTACCGTGGTATTATCTACATTGGTCTCTCTGAAGTTTAGATCAGGAATTACTCTGGTGACAAAAGAGAATTGATTGCCATCAGAAACTCCAAGATCGCCCGACTCAATAAAGGATGTCATGGCAACGCCATCTGCCTTTGCGCCTACTTCATGGTTAAATAAATAGTTGTCTGTACCTGTGCCCACAGGAAGCGAGGATATACCACGATCAAGCCATGCTGTACGGTCCAAAGTGCCTATGTACCAAATGCCTTCTTGATAATTGTAAACTACATACTTGTCATTCTCATCAGAACTTGCAGAGGGGTAGAACCACCACACTTCAGAGAACGATATATTTGATCCTGCAATAACCTTGTCCGATTGTGCGGAGTTAAAGTCGTTAAACACATGATCACGAACCGTACAAGGCAGACGCTGTACCGCACCGTTGTAAGTGTAAAACTCCGCTGCGCCCATCCAGTATACTGCATCATCTACTGCGACCGCCGCCTTTGGTGCAGCAATACTTATGTTGCTAGAGATAAGGTTGATACCAAACGTAAACGGTGGTCCGATAAACTGCATTGCGTAGATGGCAACGTCCGTAAATACTAGGATTTGCTGCCTTGTTTCTACTGCTTGTACGATCTTTGAACCAGAATCAATTCGCAGATCACCCGCTGTATTCGTAGTAGTAGGATACCAATCAATAGGATTCTCTTGGCTTGAGAACCTAATCAGCATAGGATCTTGCTCTCCATCGCCCTTCGCTGTCGATGAGCTTGCACCCAAACCGTCAGCGCCAAAAGCAATAACGTGCCTATCACGATCTGATAAAAGTATTTGCGCCGCCTTCTGGGGCACAGATGTTGGCGTTCCTGTCAACGTAGAAAGCTCTATGCCTCTTGTGGTCACATCGTTTGTTTTGTCCCAATAGAACACCTGACCGTTACGTTCATTGAAGATAAGGTCTTCGCCAAAGTTATCGTGAGACCAGACCCGCAGGTTTGTTTCCGCAGTCTGTGTACCCGTGGCGGGGGCCTCACCCCAACCGTTAAAGTTGTCTGCACTATCGGTATTGCCCAAGGTAAGAAATATGTTTGCCCCATTGGAATGAGTGGCAGGGCTGCTTCCATTAGCACCGCGAGAAACTGTCAACGTGTCTGTGGCTACAGAAGATACCGTCATGAGTTCGCTGCCCACCAGAACAACGTCATTGGTTGCAAAGTTTGAGCCTTGCCCTGTGGCTACATCTACCCCTGTCTCAGAAGCATCCAGATCTTCTGCTATGGTGGTTTGGAATGCACTGTTGTTCGTACCACCCCAAAGTCCAGCACCCCAACCAGCGCCCTCAACAGAAGAGTTAAGACCTGTACCTATCTGGTAGGTTCCAACCACACTGCTGCCACCATTCCCTGTGTCGCTGCCATTAGCGTTTACAGCAGTAGCGTTCAGACCACCTGTAACTGTGATACTAGGGATAGTGCTAACAGTACGCGCAGATATTTTGTACTCGTTACCGTTTAAAACTTCTGTAATTTGGTACTCTTGGTTCAGTATCGCTGCCGTTATGTTACCACCTAACGAAACTGCTCCAGAGAAAGTCACAAAATCATTTACAACACAGCCGTGGTTCACATCCGTAACCGTGATCACAGGAGAGCCGTTTGTGGCAGCAAAAATAACATCGCCCGCAGATGTGGTTAATCTAATGGGTGTAATGTCGTTATATGCTGTACCTTGCTTAATGTAATACTTTTGCTCTGTTCCTACACCTAGAAACCTTTCGCCGTTAAGGGCGACCCATTCATGCAACCCACGGCACATCCCAATAAAAGCATTGCCTGAGTTCTTTTCCCAGCCGTTTAGCTTTTCTGGATACCCAAATCTAAAGCGCACCTTATCGCAGTCCACCCAACCATTCTCTTCAGAGTACGGGGTGATCTCTTTGTTTATGCCAGCTTTAAATCTAAGGTCTGTATAAGCCATTATCTAAGCTCTGCCCATGTAACCAACGACGCATTATTCGCAGATAACTCGTAATACTGATTATTGGGAATTATTGCACTAATAGAGGTTTGACCATTAACATCTTTTTGACCACCTAATTGTATTGAACTACTCATGTTCGAGTTTGAAGATACGTCCAAAATTATAGTGCTGCCGGTTGCTGGCTGACCTGTAACATTTACACATATAGGTCTACCTGTAGTATTTTGGTATGTCGCGTTATAACCCCTACTGGATGTCATGTTTTGCCACGTTTGATTAACGCCAAGACCTGCATTAGCATCTATAGCAGCCTTCACCTTAGCGGGGGAAACTATAGTTTCAGTTGTGCTTGTACCTGTTTCCCAAACAGACTCCGCTAAAGTTGTGTTTGCCGCCTTGCCGTTTATTTGGGTTTGTATGGCAGAGGTTACGCCATCCAAATACCCGACTTCTGTGCTAGTCACGGCAGATACTGCGACCTTCCCGCTTGCATTGGATATAACTGCCCTATTGGCTGTAAGGTTAGCGTCATCAATAGTTGTAGCGGCTCCCGTAATAGTTGCCTGTTTGCTATCTATTTGTGTTTGAATCGCAGATGTTACTCCATCTAAGTAACTAAGCTCTGTAGCAGTTATCGAAGAAGCCGCAACCTTTCCGCTTGCATCAGAATAAAGTGATCTCAGTGCGGTGAGGTTTGAGCTTGTAATGCTACTAGCTGCACCTGTGATAGTGGCTTGCTTACCGTCTATCTGAGTTTGCACAGCGGATGTGACACCATCCAAATACCCAAGCTCTGTGTCCGTGACCGCAGATACCGCAACTTTGCCACTAGCATTAGATATAACCGCACGACTTGCTGTAAGATTTGCATCATCAATGGTGGTTGCGGCTCCTGTAATAGTTGCCTGTTTGCCATCAATTTGTGTCTGGATGGCAGAGGTTACGCCATCGACATAATTAATCTCTGCTGTAGTCGCTGTTACACCATCCATAATGTTAAGCTCTGCCGTTGTAGCAGTGACCCCATCCATAATATTAAGTTCTGCCGTTGTGGCAGTAAGACCATCTAAGATATCGAGTTCAGTTGTCGTTACGCCTGATACTGCAACCTTTCCGCTCGCGTTAGATATAACCGCCCTACTGGCTGTAAGATCAGCGTCATCAATAGTTGTGGCTGCGCCTGTTATCGTTGCTTGCTTACCATCAAGCTGAGTCTGTATCGCAGATGTAACCCCATCCACGTAATTCAACTCCGCAGCCGTAGCGGTGATAGAAGTGCCCGCTATCTGTAGCGTTGTGGCGTTTACCTCGCCAGATGATCCGTAGATCACAGCCTTACTGTTAGCGATAGTGCCCGCCGCTGAACCGTCCAGCAAATTCAATTCCGCTCCAGATGTAGTAACGCTAGTAGCACCAACATTAAATGGGCTGGATAAGTCTGTTATGTTCTGCACCGCAGCGGTAAAGTCGGTTACTGCCGCACCAGATCCTGCACCATCTGCAAGAACGATAGCTCCTTTACCAACCTCAAGAGTAACATTTCCACCAGACCCCTGCGTTATAATCAACGCTTGGTTTGTCGAGTTCAGCAACATATACATTCTGGCTTTATCATTCTGTGACAAAGTTACAGTACATGTGCCACCGGGCGACCCCGTAAACTTTATAGCCTTATAATGCCCATCTTCCGCAGAAGAAGGTTGTGCGGACAGAGTTAGGGTATATGTCGTTGAGCTTAGGGCAATGGACTCAAAACCGTTTGCTGCACGATCTAATATTTGAAGGTTGACGTTAGTGCTAGAACCCCATGTTCCAGCCTCATCACCTGTGGTTATTAGTTTAACGCCATTTGCGTCTGTATATGTAGCCATCTGAGCGCCTATCTAAAAAGTTCAATTGCACTTAATATACTTTTTATTCCGTTTTTAAGCAACAAGCGTCCATTGTGGATCTTGTGCTGGTGTTACTGTAGCCCAATTTGGGTCTTGATCTGGTAGTATTAAACCGTAAACAGCCGCGCCCCCAATGAATACGGTTATTGAAACTCCCTCTACGGCTTCTCCTAACTTCATTGTGACATCCTGTCCAGCAACACTGAACTGCCCAACATCCAGTCTTTCTGTAAATACAGCACTTGCATCAAAGCCCGTTAGAGAGAATGAACCTGCATCTAAAGACACACCAAACGCAATGCCAAGTCCAACATCTTGTCCTGTAAGCGAGAATAAACCCGCATCAGCTACAAGGATTCTTTGAGCAGAAATACCTGCCGCTTGACCTGTAAGGGCAATAGAGCCCTGATCTAATGCAACGCTGCCCTCAAACCTTGTAGTAAGATCTTGCCCTGTAACTGCAAAGCTACCTACCTCAAGGTTGGCAGTCTTTTTAAAGTTTATTGCTTGCCCAGTGACAGCAAACGAACCATGATCTAGTGCTTCGCTTATTTTTCTGTTTGCCGTGAAACCTGTCAGTGCAAAGCTTCCCGCTTCTGCGTTCATAGATTTCTGGAAGTTTAAGTTTTGACCAGTTGTTACAAAGCCTCCTTGCGCCAAGTCTTCACCTAACGAAATTACTGTGCCTACCGCTTGTCCTGTAACCGCAAAGGAACCTCTATCAGGCTGCTCGCGCAATGCTATTGCAGTTCCCGTATCTTGACCCGTCAGTGCAAAGGAACCAAAGCCCAGAACTCTCGATACCTTGGTGTCCACATTCTGCATTGTAAGCGCAAAGGAACCCTGATCCAGTATGGCACTTACCTGCACACCAAAATCTATGGCCTGACCAGAGGCCGCAAAGCTGCCATGATCTGCGGTCAACCGCATAGCCTTTTGGAAGTTAGTGGTTTGCCCTGTTAAATTAAAACCACCTGTCTCAAAGATTTCACCCACAAGACCAAACGCGGCTTGGCCTGTTACAGCAAAGCTACCCTGATCTAAGATTGCACTTACATCTAGTACAGGAGAGAAGTCTTGACCTGTAAGAGCAAAGGATGCTGCTTCTGCACCATCGGAAAGTCCATAACCTAATTTAAGGTCTGCTGTTTGCCCTGTTGAAGAGAAGCTACCGTGATCTAGAACCCCATTAACGCCAACCCCAACATTTTGCCCCGTGACTGTAAAGCTGCCCGCTCCAAAGTCTTCATTCATAGCTATGTTTGGAGTAACGGTCTGACCAGAAACAGCGAAGCTACCTGTGCCAAAGCCATCACTGAGGGCTATATTAGTTCCAACCGCCTGACCTGTTAATGCAAAAGAACCGTGATCTAAGCTAACAATTGTAGATACACTACCTGAACCCGCTAACGGGGCACCTGCTATGGGGGCTTGTCCTAACATAGCAGAAGACTAACACTGTTTTTAGTTTGAGTCACCATCATATCGACAGGTCCACATGGTCAAGCTATACTTCTTTCCCCCACGCAAAGGCAGCACCTTATGTCCATGTGTTACCATAGACGGAAATAAAATGCACTGCCCAACTTTTACATCCTTGTTTGTAAACCCTTGTCTAGGAAAAACAAGCTCCGCACCAGAGTAATTATCGTTGAGCTTTACACTACCTGTGAACAAAGATGCGTCTGTGTGCAGCCCTAATTCTGTCTGTGTATCCATAGAATAACGCATGGTAAATGCATCCCGCAATCCAAGGTAAACTTCTGGGTTCCAATGCTTTTCGCATATCTTACTAAGTTTTTCTGCCCATTGTTCTGATATCTCGTCCCACAAGCCTAATTCTTTTAGACGTATTTCTTGCGCTGGAAACTTATCACCATTAAGCTCACCCCACCGACCAAGTCTCTCAGACGCTCGTATGTATCTTTGACACTGGCTCTCTGTCATAAGGTCCGTTACCAGTATCTCTGGCGCGACTTCTTCATACTCCAAGCCTTTCTGATACGTGGGAGATAATACCTCTGCCTCTTCTACATACCCAAATGTATCAGCAAGTTGTTTAAATCGTACCTTTGCGTCATCTCCACCATTCCCATGATAGATGCATGGGCAGCACATACCGTTGGATAGTTGACCGTTGACAACCTCAATATCGTCATCGCATTGAAAGATGTAGCCCTCATAATCTAGATTGGTAGAACCCGTTGCTTGCCAGTCAGATGACAGAAATCTTTTCTGCATCCATAGTTGGTCGTCAGAATCATTGGGCACTGCCTCACTAAAAAACTCCTTGAGAGACCCAACCTTACCAATGTACAGGCCACTGTTTAAATACTTATAAGGTGTTAATGATGTGGGAAAGTCAGGTATTAATTTAAAGTCAGGCCAGCATGTTTTTTCTGCTGCGAATATAATATCCGCACCCATGTCCTCATATCTCTCTAGGATAGTAGGCAGTGTATCGTTTATGATTACATCATACCCATCCACAAACATCACAACATCCCCATCATGCAGGTATTCAAGGTGGTTGCGTACAAGGTTAATCTTCTGACCGCCCCCCTGAGCTTCCATTGTGCCCCCCGCCCAAGTAACTTGGCGACCCAGATTTAAGTACGTTATCCCGTACTCTTTTGCAGACTGTTCTAAAGCCCACATTTTACTTTGATCTGTTCCAACTGTTAGTACATGTACCTGCATTGATTCCCCCTCAATCGTGCTTGGTCTAAATTCTCTGGGTATCTGCTTGACTACTTCTGGTGTAAAGAAAAAGTTCGATTGAACTTTTAGCTTGGCAGGCACCCATTCATCTACAGGGACAATAGCATCCTTGTAGCCTTCTATCAATCTCTTGGCGGTTTCTGGTCTAATAGCGTAAGCATGACAATTATACCAATAGCCAAGAGTATTAAGGCGGTATCCCAACCAAACGCTGTCATGCTCTTTTAGTAAAGTATCAACCGCGCTAGGATCAATACTCTCATAGACAGCATCCTCTTCAAGGATTATGCCATTGCGATTAGAGGCGGCTATCTTCTGCCAAACCCTGAGATGGCTAACCGCGCAACCAAACTCAGTAACCAACAGGGGCCTGTCAAGTATTGGATCACGCCACTGCGCGTTTCTAATGCAGCCCGTTTCTTTCTCTACGGCATTCCAGTCTTTTCCCCGTGCATCATACGCAGATCCATGCAGAGAAATTTGATAGACTATTGCCACCTTGGACCTTCAAACCACGCAACAAGGCTTTTCCTTGTACCGCTTTTGATAGGTAGAACTCTATGCTGCAAATAGCTTGGGAACACTAATACTGTGCCCTTGACGCGGGATGAGGCGTCTGGCGTTTGACATTCCGCGAACTCAAAGCCCCCGCCTTCATATTCGCTTGGATCTGAAAGCTGTACCGTAACGCTTAACTTTCTATCCCGCACCTCGTTGCCATCCCAGTTTACATCTATATGCCAATCGTAATGACCACCCTTGTTAGCATGATACTCTGTAAATTGAATGTCGCAAATATTTGCTACTTGGCAATGAAAAACGTTTTCGTTTGCCGCCTTAACATATTTCCAAAGAATGTCTTGAACCGCTTCATTACCACTCAACCATGCAACTTCACTTGATCTTACGCTTGTATCTGCATTGTTAAAGGTTGTCGCCTCTTGCGTATTAAGATTAGAAGCTTCCGCAAAGATCGTTGAAAGGTCTGTGTCGGATAACCCGCCAGACCACATTTGCCAGTTTTGTCTCATTATCCCTCCCAAGATAAATTTACTCTGGCTTAGTCGGCCATGTTATATCATTGGGGAAACCTGATTGCCCTGTGATGTCACGAAGTGCTTGACGATAAGATGATTGCGCTGCGGTCATGGTGCGGTCAGAAACCGCCCACCAATCCGTCTCTGCCAACCTAAAATCCCTCTCACCACGAACCAACTCTTCTGGCGTAAAGGTATCTTCCTCCATTGCAGCAATGGCTGCACCGTGTGCTGTTACACAGTCAGAAGCCCAAGAGGGGAGGGAACTTATGTCTTCATTTTCGACATCTTTGTACTCAATATGACCCGTCGAGCCATCCCATTGCAGTGCATGTAAGTTACTGGGAATGGCTATTGCAGTAAGGTCTATCTCTGCGTGGACCCCATCAACCAAAACCAAGCTATCATCTGCTACCACTGTCAGCTTCACTGTTGGATCTCCTTCATGTTCGCTTGGCCTAATACTTCTAAATCATGAGAAGCGCCTACTATTTCATTTCTAAGGCTCTCTACAGCCGCCCCCGTCTGCCTTTGCATCTGGGAGTTTTCAATAGCAAGTATCGGTTGCCACGCTATAGCGCACCCCCACTCATCTACATCCTCTCCCGTGTTAGGGTTGCTGCCACGAAGCTGGATGAACCAAGCGCAGTCAAGCTGTCTGCACTGATTAAAGTCATTCAATGGACAGAGATCTTTACTCTCAATCTTCATGTTTAGTCCTTAGTAGCGATAATAAGGTCAACGTATTGAACACGCATATCTAATGTGTGGCTGTGCGAGGAACCTGAGAAACTGTGGTTATGCGCAGAACCTGAGAAACTGTGGTTGTGGGCACTGCCTGAAAAACTGTGGTTGTGGCTAGAACTACTACCAGTTGAAGATGTTCTTGGGTGGTTACTTTTTGAAATTCCGTTTTGGCTGTTTACGTTACCAAAAGAACTCACACTTGACACACCAAAAGATGCAGTTGAGTTTAATCCTGCGAAACCACCAATGTGATTGTGAGATGGCATATTGGCTGTACTGAGTGTACGATTTCCAACCGATCCACCCGCCGTAGTATTACCAATTGAACCGCCAGCAGTAGTATTACCGATTGAACCTCCCGCTGAGGTGGAGCTAGTCGTTCTGTTGGCGAAAATCGTAGTGAAGTTGCTGTTACCGCCACTGCTAACCGTTCCAGTCACTACACGCAGAGCCTTGTTGTTATGCGATGTACTTTTTGTCCAACCTGTAGGAGCAGACGTTTGCTGAAACAGCATCTTAGTACCAGATGGAAATTCTCCTTGTTGCCCCTTTTGGCCTTTTTGTCCTGTCGGGCCAGTACCACCTGTAGAGCCAGTGCTTCCTGTTTGGCCTTTTTGACCCTTCTGCCCCTGCGGCCCTGTCGGTCCAGTTCCACCTGTCGGACCTTGTGACCCTGTTGGTCCTGTAGGGCCTGTTGGACCGTCTGGACCAGTAGAACCAGTCTGTCCTTTTTGACCCTTCTGTCCTGTTGGCCCTGTACCGCCTGTAGGGCCTGTAGGGCCGTCTGGACCCGTGGAGCCCGTCGGGCCAGTTGGCCCTGTACCGCCAGTATTACCTACTTCACCCTTCTGGCCCTTTTGCCCTGTTGGGCCTGTGGGGCCTGTGGGGCCTGTTCCACCAGTATTGCCAACCTCGCCTTTCTGGCCCTTTTGACCAGTCGGACCCGTAGGCCCTGTGCCGCCTGTAGGCCCTGTGCCACCTGTCGCGCCTACCTCACCCTTTTGGCCCTTTTGTCCTTGAGGACCGTCTGGACCAGTAGGTCCGTTTGGTCCTGTTGGGCCAGTCGGTCCCGTGGGGCCAGTAGGCCCAGTCGGTCCCTGCAACGCTGCATTGGCAATCGTCTGCTTTTCCCAAGCGGAAGCACTTACATCGTAAACAGGAATAAGATCAGAAGAACCTGCATCTGTTCCCGTAGCAAAACCTGTAAGAGAAGATCCTACATTTGAGCTATCTGTTACGTCAGCATTGGTTTCTACGGTATCTAACTTTGTACCGTCAGTTGCGATATCACGCCCGTCAACCGTGCCCGTAACTGCCAAGTTACCCGTAACCGTGGCCCCAGAAGATGTTGCTGCAACCTTGGTAGACCCTGCATTCTGCAAGATGTTTAGGTCACTGGCTACCGCACTAATAAATACAACAGCATTCCCCGCAAGGCTGATTGCATTATCTGAGTTTGAACTCTCTTGCACAGTCCTTGTAAGGGTTGTGCCAGAAGCGGTATATGTACCAGTACCTATTTCAAAGTTAGAGGTCTCTTCGATGACGTACTGTACTACGTCACCGTTACTAACCCCAGCATCCGCGAAACTCTGAAACCCCGTAGACGCACTGCCAAGTGTGATTGTGCCAGTACCCGTGGTACTGGTTGTCATCTTGGCTCTGTTAAAGAGCTTCGCCATGATACTGCCTTATGTTAGTTGGATGACACCGTTGCTTGGGCTGAAGTCTAAGGTAAAGGTATCACCGTTGTTCAACGTCAATGAAGTGCCATAATCATAGTACCCAATGATTGGGTCTGCTGGAGAAGAAACCGTATCATCAAAGATATAGATGTAACGGAAGGGACCAACAGTGCCAGAGGCAGTGAGCGTAAGATCTGCAACAACCAGCTTATATACACCACCAGACTGTGATGATGAACTTGTAGTAAGGTTGCGAGAAGAGCAATTGCTGTAGCTAATCTGTGTAAGATTGCCAACAATACCGTTACCATCTGCGGTTGGGTTGCTTGACTCACTTCCCGGCGCAGTGTTTGTTAAGGCTACCGCAAGCTGGTCGCTTGCTAGATCCATATTGTGGACTGCGTTTACCACAAAATCGTTTACTTTGTTAAAGCTCGCCATTTAGATAACTCCTATCATGCTATGCGAATTATAGCAGATGTGGCATCCGCTACGGGGAATTGTATTTCAAAGGTACTATCACTAGCAACCCTGTCGCTTCCAAAGTCTAACACAGCAACAGCTTTATTGGAAGCACTCGCGTTATAGATCAGTGCCCCCCTTGCTGTAAAGCTTGCGTCAGTCCATGAAATATTATCAAAGTCCACAATAGCAGTTGTGCCAGAGGTCTTTGGAAATGTAGATGTCACTGTCAACGGCTTGCCCCCCGCAGTGTATGCCGTTCCAGTTGTATTAGTTATTTCGTTTGTTGTACTATACACAGTTGTATCCGCGCCCAAAGATGCTGCGCTAGAATACAAAGCTATCCTGAACGTATGTGCATCAAAGTCATGCTCTGCCTTTAAAAGCTGAAGCTTAAAAGACGTACATGTTGTTTGAATTATTGCCATACCTTATCTCCTACGCGGCAGGTTGCCTGTATGTATCAGTTCTCAACTTAGCGCCCAAAGAAGCCATATTGATAAGGGCTGATGAATATCTCTCATTATACAACTGAACCATATCGCCTTCGCCCTTCATAAACGTATACGCCTCTATAAGAGATCCGTAAAGCAATGTCGCTTCCGCATTGTCGCCAAGCCAAGATGTGCCAGAAGTAACAATAGAAGGTGGATCATAATAGTAATGCAACTCCAAGTCGTATGCTGCATCAGGCGTAGGGCCAAGCAAAAAGTTGCCATTACCTGTAGCGGTATCCCCATCAAATATTGCGTAATACTGTGGCAATCCCTGCACCGTGGTATCAGGGTAGGCCTCTCGTACAAAGTTTACCTCTTTGTCTAAAAGATAGGTGTACGTTGTGCCATTGATAATAGCTAAAGAGAACGTGGCTAGAAAGTCATCAGGCCTCGCAACATACTTATTGCCAGCGTTTACATTGCCTGTGACGTTCCTGCGTAGCTCTGGAATAGTGATATCCCTAAAGATCCGCTCTTCAGCCTGACGCACAAAGTTAGGAATATTGGTCACAAAGGTACTCTCTGTGTTCTCCGTATAGTCTTTGATCGCTTGCGTCAGTTCTGAATAGTTCATTTGAACTTATTCCTCTTGGTACAGGTTATCGAATATTTTGTTGACATCCATAGTATAGTCTAAATCAGATTTTGAATAGTGTATATGTTGAGATGGCTTGAAGTCTGGGGCACCCGTGCCAGTCTCAAACCACGCAGGGTGAGTAACCCTTACACGATTGTTAGGCAGCGCCACCACATTCCCAGTCCATTCTCCAGCATCTAGAAGCTGCATAACATGACTTTGCTTGTGCTGCGCTGGGTCATCCGCTATCTCACCTTCAGAGTAATCAACAGTGAACATATACTTGGCAGGGTACATGTTCCCATCTATCTTTGCTAACCAAGGACATGGCGTTGCTCTATCTAAGACGTACACAGCGTGATTGTAGGACGAACAGTCCCAAGGCTGGGCATCATGCACAGCCATAGGAGAAGGCCACTCAGTGAGCGGCTCATCGGCTACAAGAGCGGTTATAGGCATTCTCGCCCACATTGCCCCACCGTGTACATTCTCATCCCCTTCTTCATCTGCCTCACATCCTGTAAAGATAACTTGAAAGCTCAAGCACCTATTTGGCATTGTTGTTACCGCTATTGCCATCGCATGTAAGAACTCGCCGTGGTATTGTTCATGATTGTGAGTATACTCACGGCGAACCCAACACTTGAAGTGCGGTATGTTACTCTGCAAATACGCCAATTAATCCCCCCCCAAATTAAATCTATCCGTTTTTGCGGAACCTCTGCGGCCTAGCTGCACCACTACCTCTTGCCATTGTGCCGCCAGACATTTTTTTAGTTACACCACCCTTAGCATAACCTTTTTTCTTCATAGCCCCGCCTTTTGCGTAGCCCTTTTTCTTCATAGCGCCACCCATCATCTTCTTGGCAACGCCACCCTTTTTCATTTTGCCCACACCATCAGCCGCAAATGCTGGGACACTCTTCCCATTCTTTTTGACCATAGGCATCTTTCCACCTGATTTCATTGCCACAGGCTTTTTCTTTTTCATTGCGCCGCCAGCCATCTTCTTGGTTACGCCGCCTTTCTTGTAACCCTTCTTCTTCATCATCGCTTTAACTCCTAAATTATGTTGATAGTAACAGTGCCAACTTCAGCCTGCATAAACTGAAGATCGTTCCAAACAGGATTAAACCCAAACAGACCCCGACTCTCTTCTAAGGATGTGTCTGGCCTTGGATTCCTCAAAGACTGAGGGTCATTTATTTTAACTCTGCCCAAGAAGTTTTGTGGTTGATCTGGGTCAACAACATCACGCCCAACCAGAAATCCAGTCTTTACGCCATTGCTAAACTCAGGAACAAGATCGGCCAAAGGATATCTAAACCCTGTTCTATCGCAGTAACCAAAAGCATATTTGCCTCTAGCGTAACTCATCAGGCACCCATCATAAATGTGTTGAACGGAACGAACTTAATTGATGCTGTTTCTTCATCCTCACCAGCAGCAAGTTGGAACTGAAACTCATACTCTTGCTTTAGATTAGCTGCCATCTGAGGATTCTTTTTCATCGCAATGTAATATGCCATACCCGCAACCAAGCAGGGCACAAATCGGGGCGGTACAGAAGATATCGCTGACCCGACTCCAGATGACAGACCATCAATACCCTTCAACCTAAAATATGATATTGTATAGGCTGTAGTATTATCTGGGACAGGCCACAGGGTTACTTTTGTTTCTGTCGGGAGCCTTTGGACGTAGATCTGGGTCGGCCTACCTTGCGTGTTTTTGTTTGTTTGCTGCGCGTAGGTTGCGACACTGACCCTTTCGAGCGCCGTGTCGATTTGGTTTGTGCCCGTTCCAGTACGAATTTGATGTTCGATGATGTCGATTGTGTCCGTAGGAAGGGTATACGTTGCCGTACCCGCTGTAACAGCGAGCGTACCCGCTTCGATAGTGAAGAGATTAAGGCCACGGTTCTGCCACTCCAATGTTAAAAGGTTCAGACTTCTTCGTGCAGTTTTAAGATCGTATCCAGTACGCATCTCAAGACCAGCCCTTTCAAAGGCTTCCTCAAAGATCTCTGGCATGTCTGGGGTTACTACAGCCATTATGTCACTACGCTCCTAAACCGTTTGGTTTTTTCTGCAATTTTTTTGGGCTGCTTGGCAACCTGCTTGCCCTTCTTGGTGGCCTCGCGTTTCTTCTTCGTAGTAGCGGCGTACTCCGCAGAGGTCAAAGACTTGATAGCCTTCTCAGGAAGATATCGCTCGCCTGTAGCCTTGCTCCCTTGAGTCGATGGCTTGCCAGACTTTGTTCGCCACTTCTGCTTTGTCCAAGACTTCAAGCTCTTCTGTGACTTCTTGAGCGCCATTAACCTCTATAGCCCCCACCCTTAGCTTTATATTGCTTGGCAAGCATTTGAGCTTTTCTTGCTGACCACTGACCCGGCTTACCACCTTTGCCGCCAGCTTTAATCTTGTTAAACAAGTTCTTCCGCATAGTTGGCTTTGTATAGTTTCCAGCCTCATTGACACGGCTTTTTGTTTTGCCGCCCTTACCCATGCGAATAATCTCAAGATCTTTAGAATCGTCACCCGTGGAAACTCTGTTCCCTACAAGTTGACTGCCCATCTGAGAACGCGAGATAGCCATTACCACTTCACCTTATCAGCCCAGTATGCAGCACTCATCTTGCCCTTTTTGATATTCTTACCATGACGGGCCTTAAAGCTTGCACGTTTCTTTTTCATTTTGTCGCCTTCGCCAGCTTTTGGTTTCCCCGCTGTCTTAGCGCCCTGCTCTCCAAACCTAATTGTCTTAACCTTCTCTCCCTCTTTAGCCACAACAACATGCGACTTCTTTGGGTGACTTGGTGTGCGCTTAGGCTTGTTAAATCCAGAAACCCCCGCCCTTGCTAGGCGAGGATCTTTTTTTGATTTAGCTTTTTTCTCAGCCACAATATTACTCCAGTAATAGAGTTATCACCGATCCTGTGCCAGATAATGCAGAAACATACGCACCATTGTCGGCAAGGATTCCATCGTTAGGAAGAAACACATCGTTCCATCCCGCTGGAAGAGTTAAGTCCAGCAGAGTGGCTCCTGATGCGGAACCATTCTTAATGGTAAAGGCTGTGATGTTAGTGGCATACACCAAGATGCCCTGTATGCGACTTCGTGCGGGGCCAACAACCCCTGCACTAAATCCTGATGTTGAGACATTAAATGCCCGTACTTCTTGACCAGCCATCTAGGCCTCCTTACGGCTGAACAGCCGTATTAAACGCTTGAGCATACATCACTGTTATAACAACTGATCCCGCATTTGTACCTGCACTTGAGGTAGCAGTTAATTTCAAATCAGATGTACCAGTGTTTTTCCATGTAAGTGTACCACCGCCAGAAGCGCCTAACGCTTTAATACCTACAGTAGTTCCAGAAGCAACAGCATTAACTAGAGTCGCTGCACCGCCTACGGTATCACCAACACTAATATTTGTCGTAGTATTAGCAGCCACTTCTAAATCAATGATGATGTCTACGATTTTTGAGTTGGCAGGGATTACTACATTTGTAGCCTCTGCTGCGACAGCGCCGCCAGAAATATCCATTACATGTTGTTGAGTCATTACAACATAACCTACGTTTGCTATGTCTGACCCAACAGTAGTGCCCGTTGTGTTGCGGATGTTGCCAGCCCGTATAGGACCAGAAAAAGTAGTAGTACCCATGTCGATCTCCTGTCTGGGTTAGTCAGACACACCATGTGCCTGTCAGGGATGCGAAGATATTAACATAGAAACAAAAAAAATAAAGGGGCAACTTTCGCCACCCCTTTACCGATAAAAGTTCTATTGAACTATTATGCTCCGCGAGAACCGTAGATTCCCAATGGATCTGATACACCAAAGCTGTAACGCTCACGCGCTTTGTAGCGCACGTTACCAGTGTCAAAGTCACCATCCATGCCTGTTTGCATAGCGGTACGGACAAAATGCTTCATGCCGTTAGGCACATCAGTTGTGATGAAGAAGGCATCATTGTCTGTCAAATAGTGGTTCACCGCATAACCCTCTGGGATAGACCCGTTTGAGTTAAGTGCGTTGATATCATTATCTGCTGTACCAACACGCAGAGTTGTTTCCAACAAGCGAGTTGCAACAAACATCAATGCTGGTGGAATGATCAACTTGCGAGGGCGAGCAGCAATCAACAAACCACGTTCATCAGTGTACGCGGCGATATCAATAACAGCTTGCTCAAGTGAAGTTTCATTCAAGTCAGCATCAGTTGCAGGGCGGTTAGCGTTAGTGGTGCCCTCAACGGTTGGGTGCGCTGTGCTAAACAAAGTAACGCCATCACCTGAATTAAAGGTGGTGAAGCCTGTGTTCAACAAAGAAGCAGCCTTTGTTTGCTTTGTGTATGCCATACCGCGAGCAAGAGCTTTGGTATAACGAGCAGAAAGCGAATCATACAGATTGTCTTCCATAGCCTCTTCTGTAATAGAAAAGCCCATTGCGACTGTCTCATGATTGTAACGCGCAGTGAATGATTCCTGTGCGTTGTCATAAGAAATTGAAGCACCTTCTGCTTTCACAGGGGCGGCTCCAAAACCTGATAATTTAACTTCCTCTTCAAAGCTACGCTCTGAAGTTTCAGTTTCATAGATCTCAGCATGTTCGTCTTCGTACTTGCCGTACTCCAAACCAAACAATGCATTCAGACCCGGTAATAGCTCTTTAAGGAGCTGGGCGCGTGAAATAGCCATGATTTAACCTCCTTATAAGCCTACGTTATTGGTCATCTGGTGAGCGCCCGGATTGAACTTTACAAGTACATCTGGGAACGCATCAGCAGCATCTGACACATGTGAAACAATACGAAACGCCGCTGCGGCAGTCTTCACCGTAGCGTCCAATGCAGATGTAGAGTTACCTGTCGTGGTATTACCAGTTGAGGTAGACTGCGCTGTTGCAAAGAATGTGTTTGTACCGATGATTGTTTGTGCTCCTGTACCATCAAGCTGGGCTTGGAATAGTACGTTTGGATCGTCAACAACATATGCCTTAATAGCATCACCGTTGGAAGTTCCAGTTGGGTAATGCTGCGCTTGGACCGTTTGGCCTGAAGAATTTACATACTCACAACCAACGAAAACGCCAATAGCGCCAACGCCTGTTGTTCCTGAGATGCTGTTAGATGTCAGGTCTGCACCTGAACCAGTTGCGAGTGCGATGTAACCATCAGCCCCAATGATAACAACTTGCCCGTAAAACAGGTTTGTTGCTTCTCCAGCGGGGTCAATGAGATACTGATTAGTCGCACCAGCATACGGCATTCCGTCTGCGCGACGCACAGGTTTTAAGCCGTAGGGAGCTGCTGTAGTAGCCATTTTCTCATACTCCTAGAGTTTAAGTTACGACAAGCTCCCCAAAGGGGTTACTTGCCAAATGAAGATCGTGTACTCCGCTCTGGATTTAGAACGGGCATACGAGGGTCTGATTGTTTTAGATACGAGTTATCAACAGCATCCATTTGGCTTTGAGCCGCCTGTAGCTGTGCTTCAACCCTAGCCTCGACCTGTTCAGTAGCAAGTTGACATAACAGTAAACCCCCTACCTCAATACCGTCTTGGAATCTTGAATCTATATCAGACACAATGTGAAGGTCTGGATGATCCTCCTTACGAACTGGCGTCCATCCCTCACGAAATCTGGAAGAGACGTTAGTGTTATCCGTGTTTCCCAATGTAGATGTGCGGATCCAACGGAAGGTAATACCATCGCGTGGCTCTGGGGAAGGTAACATTGTCGGTCTAGTCCATGACGCTTTACGTTTGACCGCATCACGGGTCTCTGTTGTGCGTGGAGATCTGTTCGTCATTTAGATTGATCCTTCATTAATTGCGCCGCATATTGCTCATTTGAGAGTCCAAGCCGCTTGGCGAGAGAGGCTTGCGTTGAGGTAAGTCGCACTGTGCGTGATTTTTTCGTCGTTCTCGACGGTGCAGCAACCACGGGGCCACCTTGACGTTGGGGTGCTTGTACCTCTACTTGCCCATCGTCAAACTTATCTGGAAAGACCTGTCTCATGGCCTTGTCAATTTCTGTATAATACTGATCTGTATTTGGATCAATCCCTGATTGTACAAGCTTTTGATGCACACCATATGCATAGCCTGTCATTTCAGGAGTTTCAGGATTCTCAAACCAAGTATTTTTCTTACCCCACTCTAAAGCGCGTGGATCAACTTGCGGCTTAGCGGGTGCCTGTTGTTGATATTGAGGCTGAGGCTGAGGCGCAGGTCTCTTCTGAGGTTTGTAGTTGGCTATCTTGTCTGCTTCTATTCTCAGAGAAGTGACCTTATCATTAGCCTCAAGGATTAAATCAGAATCCCCAGCGTCAATAGCCTCTTTATATGCTAACTTTGCGCGATCTAACTCAGCTTGAACACGACCTTTGGCTTGAGTAACAAGAGTTTCCTCTCCCTGTTCAAGAGTTTTTCTAAGACGCTCATTCTCAGCCTTAATAGACTCAGCATACTTTAGAGCTTCTTCGCGAAGTCTAATAGCTTCCTCTTTATTTCTACGCTGCTCATTGGCCTCATAAGTCATTTTCTTGAAACGCTTTTGAACACCCTCAGAATACTTATCTAACTCATCATCGTTAAAAGTTTCAGGAGCAGCATCTTCAGATTTACGGGGCCTACCACGATCCTCTTCTGGGGTATCGTCTACAATTTCAATTTCAAACTTATCATCAGACACAACATCTTGTGTATCAGGTGATTCGTTTCCAACATCTTCCATCATTTCAGGTTCTGAAGCTAAGTTACTCATGCCCGTGTATACCCCCTTGGATCGTCAACAACGGCCTCAACAGTGTCATCATTCACTAATCGAAACTCTTTGCCATGTATTTTGAATCTGGTTCCTGAGTAGGATCTAAAGATTACAAAGTCACCCTCTTTGCAGTAGGCTCCATTTGGGAATCTTTCCTTATCAGAATATGCATCTGGCCCAGTCTTTATAACAAAACCAATAATAGATGCTGTTTCTTCTGCTTGTCTGAGGCCATCTGGCATATAGACGCCACCCTCAGTCTTCTCATTAACCTCAACAGTGCTAATAAGAACCTTGTAGCCTTTAGGTTCAGGTAACTGAGTCGCTACTTTTTCCTCAGTTATTTTAGTGTCTGCATACATTTTATATACCTTGCAGTGATTAGGTTCACAGAAACCGTGCGCGGATTACCCCACGAAGCCCCCATATGTAGAAATAGTTCAATTGAACTTATTGTTCAATAAATCTTTTGTCCATTTCCTGTAAATCAGCTTCAAGTAACTTTAAAGCCTCATATCTCCCAACAAGTCTGTTGTAGTCTTCCATAGTTTGCGCTTGGCCCCCAGCCAAGAACTGTTCTATTTCAACTTTATAATCGGAGATACTACGCTGCATGAGCGCAATAACTGTATCATCCATCTCCCTTACCTAGCTCCTTTGCTAATTCAACACCAAGTTTCGCCCCAGCTTGCTGGTCTGCTCGCTGAGAGTTATCAAGATCGGTAGCCAGCTTAACCCCTAGCTTGGCACCCTCTCTTTGATTAGTGGCTTTTATCTTTTCAGCTTCAAGCTGAAGTTTAGCCGTGTCTAGTTGCATCTTATGCTGAAGCTCTTGAGCTTTTAACTGAAGCTCTTGCTGCTGCATCTGAACCACAGGATCTTGCTGTTGGGCTTGAGCTTGCTCTTGGGCGGCTTCCGCTTGATCCTTCTTCAGAAGTTTCTCTGCTGCATCCTTAGCCAACCTAGAGATCTCAACCTCTACATCTTCAGGAAGGTTCTGGTCTTCACTTGGCAATTCAACACCAAGCATTTTCTCCATTTCCCTACGATACTGGAACGCAACATGCTCTGTAATATGAGCCGCCATTGATTGCTGTATCACTTGAGCAAATGGAGACTGTCCTATCATCTGAGCCAGCTTAGGATCTTGGGCAGCAGACATATGAACAGCTAAGTGAGCTTCATGATCCTGATATTTAAATGCCTTAACTGGCTCTTGCTTCAAGATCATCATGTTCTCAGTTACGGGGTCAGCAGGCTTGATATCATCAGGAAGCTTAATAAGATCATCAGCATCTTGAATACCAAGAACCTCAAGCATCTGTCTGTGCAACTTGCCCATGTCATACAACTGAGGAGCTTGCTGAGCTAGCTGCAATGCAGCTTGATACTGCATGATCCTTTGAGACATCGTGGCAGCATTAGGATCTGAGACTGGTATGACATCTATGCGCTTATCAAAGTCATCTGTCCTACTGAAGTCTCCATCAACTTCATAGGCATACTCTTCTGGCATATAGTCATGAACAATCTTAGCAAGAAGTCGTAACTCTTTTTTCATAGCTGCATGAAGGCGAGCCTGTACACCAGACATTACCTTCATTGAACGCTCCATGAGGGCAAGAGTTGTGCCCACGGGTGCCTGTGCGTTAGTATCTCCTACTTGGATGTCTGCGACTGAGCCAATGCGGCGTCCCTCTTCGACAATATTTCCAAGTAAAGAGTACAGTACGCTTGATGGCTCTTTGTAAGGGATAAACGTAATCGAGTCACGGATGGCACCGCCCGGTACGTCCACATCCCTAAATTCACCCGGCATAAGAGGAGTGTCATCCCCCTTAATACGAAGACCGCGAGCTTTAAGACCCGCTGGCAAATTCGACAGTGTGCCAGCATCCACCAACTGACGAAGGATAGATGTAGCCGACTTAGCAAGTCCACCAATAAGGTGTATAAGACCTGTTCCATAGAAGCCCAAGCCCGGCAGATAGCGGTAGTGAACGAAGTGTAAACGCTTCTTTTTCCTCTGATCATCCTCGTACCAGTTCTTTCTTATGGATAAAATTTCTCTTGATGACTTATCAATCGTCACAACATATGGACGAGCAATACCATCTGGGTCATCAAACTCATCTGGCATGTTAATCGTTACATGCATTTCAAGTATTGTGTGGCGGTCATCGTCTTCAATTACCGCGCTTTCCCCATCTAACTCATCGTATTTCTCTTGGATATCAGAGAAGTCTGGAGATGGCGCAGGTAACTCTACGTCACGATAGAAGCCAGCAACTTGAAGTTCTCTTATTTCGTTTTCGCTTTTCTTCATGACATGCGTGTATCGCGGGCATGTCATTAAGTCTGTTGCTCCATAAGATACAACAAACTCTTCAGATGGAACGAACACAGCGCAGGGCCTGTCCATTAAAGGGTCATAGTAAACTTTTTTAAACGCAGACCCAGCTAGAGGAAGCTTGAAAAGCATTTGCTCTAGTTCGTCACGATATTCTGTCATCTCTTCTGTAAGAAGATAGTTCATTTCGTTTTGAACACGATCAGCTTGATCTGCTTTCTCTGGGGTCATCTTCCCCATAATCTTTGATCTAACAGGACCACCAGCAGGGAAAAGCTCTCCCATTGCTTGAGCTTGGAACCTAACGACAGATTCTGTAAGCACAGGGTGGAATACACCAGACGCACCAGCCCAAGGCTGCTGTCTGTCTTCAATCTTCATGCCAAGTAGATCTAAACCTTTTACATAAGCCCTAGCCCAGTCAGAGCGTGACTCACGGTCAGACTCAAAATCACTAACAAGCTCAGATGCCATAGATTCAAGTTCTGACTCCTCTATGAACTCAGCCAAGTTTGAGTCATGATCTGGACCCATCAGATTTTCAGCAAGGCTACCTTCAAAGTCAATGATAACACCACCGTCATCTGTTTCCATGGAAATGGAATCTGGATTTACAATCTCAACAGTAAGCTCTTCTTCAGATGGATTCTCTTCAATCTCTACATCAGAAGGAACCATTGGTTTTTCTATAGCCATGAATCACCTTCAGCTTGTGTAAGTGGACATTATCAAAATATTATTGTGCGGTCTAGTGTCGAGGTGGGCAACTTGGGGGAAGCCACCACACCCCGACTAGGGCACTGGGAGATGCACCCATAATCATCCTTTAACTTAGACAGGCTGTTGAAACAAATATTATATTACTGTATTAAAAAATCATGGATAACATGTTGATTTGGAACATCGTATTAACTTTTGTGGTTCTACCCATAGGGTGGTGGGCCAATCAAATCGCATCTGAAGTAAAGCGCCTCAATATTCTTTTGAACATGACAAGAGAGAATTATATAAAGAGGGAAGATCATGCGGGGGAACTTGGGAGAGTTGTTGATCACCTCGTTAGGCTTGAAGGCAAGATAGACAAACTTGCAGAGAAATAGGGGGAGATAGGCATGAGATATGTTTATATGCGCCCTAACAGCGGTATTAGCTAGTCAAAGCCCGACTATAGGTCTGCACCAGACCTGTGAGTATAGGTGCCCTAGAAAAGTTTCGCAGTTTTATTACCAATACCCAGCCAAGGTAAGAGTTCCTTGGAAGCACTTCTGCCCACCATACATCGTTGTTGGTAGGGGGAGAAGGACATGATTGATCCATTTACAGCGCTTGCCGCTGTGAAATCTGCCGTATCCGCAGGCAAAGAATTGGTAAATGTCACCAAGCAGATTGGTGAGTTTTTTGACGGGGTTGATGATTTACGCGCTGCCCATGAAAGAAAGAAAAACAGCTTATTCTCTGGGTCGGATGAAAACGCGATGGAGACGTTTGTGAACTTACAAAGGGCCAAAGACGCGGAAGAGGAGCTTCGCCAGATCGTCATTGCAACCAGAGGTTTTAGCGCGTGGGGTGAACTGCAAGCCATACGGGTGCAAGCAAGAAAAGATCGCAAGGCAAAGCTTGAGGCTGAGAGAAAACGTAAAGCAAAGCGGATTGAACGTATTATCGTTTACGGTGGCTCCGCAATTATTGTTTCAATAATGATTGGCATAACGGTTGTAATAATCTTGGCAAAGCAAGGTAGACTATGAGTGACGGTCTAAGTGGTGTGGGGTCAGCCCCATTTAACATTCAGTCGGATATCCACCAACAGACTCAAAGTCGTGAGCGAATAGAAGCTCACCTTGCTGAGCAGAGGGTGGAGAAAGAACATAGGGCTAATCACAGTCACCTAGAGGCGTTAGCAAAACAAAGGTTTGACTTAGGAGAGGCTTATGATCGCTTTGGTCGCAAGACTAATGCAGATAGACCCCAAGGAACTAAGATAAACATAGAGATTTAGTTCAATAGAACTTTTAATAATACTCTACAGGACGCTGATACTTAGGCTCATCGTCCCAGTCATCTGACTCAGCCTTCACCCAACCGCCCTGCCTAAACCTCAATAGTGCCTGAGTAGTGGAATCCACATAGTCATCATGCTCTCCTGACGGGAAGGCAGCACACTCTTCGATAACTTCGTGTGCCCACTGGGTGGGTGGGTGCCATATAGATCCACTGGCAAACAGATCAGTTACAGCGTTTGCCCTAGCAATTTTATCCTGCCCGCGAGAAGGAGTGAACTCTGTAACTGGGATACCCATTGCCCTCAGTTCAAATATTAGTGGGGCACCAGATGCTTTCTTCTCCACAATCATTTGATCTGGCTCATACTCCATGTACTTATCATAGGCAGCACGTTTTAAATCTGGGAACTCAAGCTTTTCTTTGTAGGCATCCAGCATGATTAGATTGGGCTGACTGCGCCCCGTGTCATCAGGATGGTAAAATACCCCCCATGTGGTGCAAGCACTATAGTCAGATCTCTGTGTCTTGAGGAATGCGGTGTCCCAAGACTGCAATATGATCTCACAGGGGGGTGGGTTGGGTCTATCCCACTCTCTCCACCACTCACGCTTGATGAGCGCCCCTTCCTCAGACGTGGGATTTTGCTGATATTGAGCATTCCACTTTGTAGGTGGAAGTTCTGCCCTCAAAGCATCTAGTTCATCTAGTGACCAGAACTCAGGCCAGAGGGGTTTACCCGAAGGCATTATAGCTGGGAACTCAATCACCTCCCAGTCGTCCATACCTTTTTTATTTCCTGTAGATTTCATTATCTGCCCAGTGAGATCTCGCAGAGACCACCGCGTCATCACGACAATGATAGCTCCACCGGGCTGTAATCGCTGACGTGGGCCAGATGTGTACCATTCATATACACGATCATAGACTTCTGGGTTGAATTGTCCCTGTTGTGCGTCCTGTTCTGAGTGAGGATCATCAATAATTAGGAGATCAGCACCTTTACCAGTAACTGCCCCACCAACACCAATGGCGAAGTAGTCACCGCGCTTGTTTGTGTTCCACCTTCCTGCCGCTTTAGAGTCAGATGACAGGGTTATACCGCTGAACACGTTCTGGAAGTCCTCAGATTGTATGAGGTTCCGCACCTTCCTACCAAATCCAACTGCCAACTCAGCAGTGTGGGCGGTTTGAATGACTTTCTTTTCAGGATACTTTCCTAGAAACCATGCTGGCAGCAAGTAAGAGGCGAACTCTGACTTGGTATGACGGGGTGGCATGTTGATAATCAGACGTTTTAACTCACCACTAGCCACACGTTCAAACGCACTCGCCATTTTCTGGTGATGCCGCCCACTAATAAAGCTAGGCCACATGAGATTCACAAAGGAAATGAAGTCTTCCTTAGCTTTCTTCTTGTTCTGCACATCCTCAAGAGCTTCAAGATCCTTGAGAAGGGCAGCTTTCTCATTGGGTGGTAGCTTTGATATCTGAGACAGAACTTGACTTAAATCTCGCAAGCCGTTCCCCCTATATATATCAGGTAAACAGTTATATACCTTTAACTGTTATATACCTTTAACAGATATATAACTTATCTATACCTGATATATAATAGTAGTAAATATATAATATGCTGTTTTATGAAAAAAGTTTAGAAAAGTTCAAGATTCTACTGGTTACCTCAAAACAATCCTTCACAACCTTCACAACCTTCATGATCTCCGTAAGTCAATCATAGGGTGGGGTCTGTGTTTCACCAGTGTTTGAGATTATTTGTGTGTAATACTATGTATGGTCAGAATAATCGGGCGCGCTCGCGGGGGGTGGTCGGGGGTGGGTGGGGGTAAAACTCCTTTTAATTCTGTGCGTGTGCGAGGCAAAAGTTCAATAGCACTTCTTTTTCACATGCCCAGCCGCTTGAGCCGTGCCTCGATATCCGCCTCGATCTCATCCGCGCTACGCTCCGCCTTGTCAGTGGTTTCCACACGATCAATCCATAGCCCGCAGTTCTTGCCAAGCAATTCCAAGGCCCGCACCCTTGCGCCATCCTGCACATCTTCGTTTAACGCAATCTCTTGAAGCTGTTTCAAAACCAGATCTGTTCGAGAGAGGCCCAACACGCGCTGCTCCGCTTCTTTTTCCAAAGCCATCTGCTCCAGCCTAGTTGAAACCTTGGGGTTCTCTGCTGCCAGTCTGTAAGCTTCCCTATGCACTGTAGCATCTGCCATGTTCTCCGCATCATACGCTGCTCTGTAGGCCTCTGAGAAGCTGCTGCCACTCATCACCGCCATGCAAAATGCTTCCTGCTTGTCCGTAAGCTGACTTGCTCCAGCGTTAGGGGATCTCTTGCGGGTTTTTTTTGGTTCACTGGCAGCTACTACCGTGAGCTTTGGCTTGCCTTTTGACGTGCTGCTTGTCGGTGTTTTTTTCATCTCATGCCCTTTTTTCTCAATGTTTTCAGTGGGTGGTATTATTACACCCCACTAGCAGCTTGCAATATCTGCCCCGCGAAACCCTTCCAAAAACCGCCCTGTTCTTGTCATTTTCCAGACCACCTGACTTTTCCCTCTTTTTTGACGTGCTGCGCGTGATTTGTCCCAATTTACCCAATGTTTTCAATGGGAGGTATTATTATACCACACCCTCTCAGCCCCTCAAAATACCCCGCGAATCACCCCTGATTTGACGTGCTGCTTGTCCATCCAGATCCCCGCTGCAAAAGTTCTATTGCACTTTTTATACCAGCCAAACCCCTACTTTTAAAGGCTTTTAGTGCTAAGGTAACTTTAATCAACATTAGGGGTAGACAAGGGAACCTTTAGCTGTCATAAGGGTAATCGAAGTCGGGGGGGCAACGAGCCCAGCGCTCACAGCCCTCGATGGACAACGCCGCAAGGCCCTTGGCAATCGCCCCAGTTTGGCATTCCCGACCGCGAGGTCATTAGGGTTTCGATCAGATGAGACGCTCACTACGAGGCATCAACCCTCGAATGTGTGGGAGTATTTCAGAGACTAACGTAAACGCTGCGAGTGCCGCCACTGGGAAACGGGCTAGTGAGGCGGTTGAATGTAGAGAACACCAGCTTGCAGTAGTAGTGACGCTTTGAACCCCACAATGTGAACTAAACTTTGTAAGCGCCGTCTGTGGGATGGCGCTTGGATGGTTCAGTTTTAACAGGAGAAAAACCATGAACACACCCAGAGATCTGGCGATGAGCCTAGTCGATACCCATACAGCCACTGAGCGGCAGATGCTGCAAGCTTGCTTGGCATACATGTCATGGGATGAGGTGAGCGATATGCTCAAGACTAACGAGTTCTTAGACATGTTCCCCGCTGGATATGCTGAAGAACATTATCAAGTAAATGTGTGAGAGAGGAGAACACAATGGCTTCAATTACTTCTAAACTGCTAGGCGTGAACAAGCTGGGCATCAGCATGACAATCACCATGAAGGGTGATCTAGGTGAGCACTGCCTGACCATCAGATCAACGCAGGAAATGCGAAGTGCTTGGCATTACTCTCTGGCTATGCCGGATGGCAGATGTTTCAGCTTGAAATGTGATGAGTTCCTGCATGAGGATTTCATGGAAACATTTGATCCTGAAAACATCTTTCACGTCAGCGCCATGATGCAGAAGGTTATGGTGCTTGGTCACATAATCGGAACAAACGCAGCATAGGTTTTACACTACATGCCCCGTTATCATGCGGGGCATTGAGGGTAAAATCGCCCATAACATTGTCAGCCTAGAAGGAAGATACAGATGACAAAATCAGCATTTCAAATTCAAGACGCAACCGTAAACCTGATCGGCAAAGCGGAGCAACAGATCGGTTCTTTGAAAGCCGACAACAAGGCAAACAACGAGGTTGCCAATGGTCACAAGATCGGGGCCTATTGCGAGCTTATTGCCGCGCTTGCCCCTGTCAAGTTGGTCAAGGGTAACCTGCCCCGTGCTGCTTCAAAGCAAGTGCGGGAAGCCCTCGCTGTTGCTGGTCTGAAAGAGGCCACCATCAAGCGGTACATGGAGAACTCAGTTGGTGCGATACGCCACTTTGAGATCGGCGGCATGGCGAATGCCACGGCCACCATGGTTGGCGAGTTCTTTGAGACCCACAATATCGACAGCGAGAACAAGCTGGCGAAGCTGGTCAAAGGTGAGGGCGGTAAGTCCAAAGCCCAGCGGTTGGCTGAGCAGGTTGTCGGTAAGTGGTCCACAAAGAAAGATGACAAGGGCAACGCGGTTCAGGGTGACGTGTTCAAGGATGGCCTTGATGACGCAGAGCTTGAGCAGTTCGAGGATATCATGCGGGAGCTTTTGGCTGCACGTACTGCCTACCGTAATGCTGAGGCAGCTAAGGCTGCTGAGGCTGCTGCGTCTGAAGAGAACACAGACGTGAATGCCGTGATGGCGCAGTTCGCTGCGTAAAGTTCGTTTGAACTTTTTTTGCGCCGCCTGTTGGTGGCGCAAGGATGGTTCAAAAGAGGAGTGAGAAATGCCTAAGTTTTTAGTTTTCAAAGCGCACCTGACAAAGGTGGATCGCGACATCGTAAATGGTGAGACTGTCAGACATGGCGGCTGGGGCGCAACCCCAAAGCTTGCAGCCTATGCGGCTGTTTCGCATTCTATCGGCGGCTTGTCTGACGCGGATTGCATTGAGAGAGAAGTGGATGTTTTGGCAGCAACAATGCACAACGTTTATGTCCACGGCATCACAGCCATGGCTGACAGTGTTGAACAGATGTTTGAGTATGACAACGCGCCATGGGGATGCGAGGCTGTTCAACCAAGCTATCATGCCAAGGGTTTGCGTAGCCTGTCTGTCGGGGATCTGGTTATGGAAATCCCAGCGGGTGATGGCGAAGGGTTCTCGCACCCCAATGCTGAAACGACTTTGTACCTGTGTGCGAATGCAGGTTGGGCGAAGTTGTCTGATCGTGCGCGTCATGCATTTATTGCAGACATGCCAACGCTGGAAAGAAAAGTGAACGCGCTAGAGGAGGCTGCGTAATGAAAGAATATACCTATCACATTGACGCTGGGCACGGCTACTTGGAAGTGCCCTTGGCTGATGCCTTACGGCTTGGCCTGACGCTAAAAGACTTCGCGCATTACAGCTTTGCGCGGGTGACTGAATTGTTTGTGCCAACCCTCTATCTCGAAGGGGACTGCCACATGTCAATGTTCTTGGGCGCTATGCAGTCCAAGGGTGAGCAATTCAAATTGATTGAAATTGTCCATGATGGGGATGCGCCCTGTCGGGAATATGGTCGGATCGAGGGGTGATATGACAGAGAGTGAGATTGATTTTCAACGGCAAGTGGAAAGGCAAGCATCAACCATGATTAGCTATGAAACCGTGACCGCTGCAATGGCGAAGGCTGTTGCTATGGCAGAGAACTTGAACCCTGACGGGTCAATCAACTGGAGCTTTATTGATGCCGATGCCTTCATGGAATTGGCTCCAAACAACTGGGATGTTGACAAGTTTTATTGCTTGTTCGACGAGATTGCAGAGGAGCAATATTCATGAACAGTCGCATCTCACGGCGTGAGAAACGCCTGATATTTGTGGAGGCCTTCCTGTCTGGCATGGCCTTCACCGCTGCCATGGTTCTCATGGTCATCGTGATGATGGCTCTGTGATGTACTGGGCAGTTTGGGAAGAGTGGGGCACCAACTATCGCAGATATGCGGAAGCTGAGACCCGCGAGGGGATTGATCAAAAGATCCTGACTAGGAGTGTGTACCCGCCTAAGCGTCACACTATTCAAATTTTTGTAAAGTCTGAGGAGACAACCAATGAAACTATCACAATCACAAACCATCGTTGAGAGTAATATCAACTTCAACATGGATCTTTCAGATGGGCGTGATGCTCAATACATCGTGCCTATGCTGATTGGCGGCTCTGGCCTTGGTAAGACAACCATGGTCAAGCAAGCCACTGCCAACGTATCAGAAAAGCGCGGGGTTCCAATGGAATGCCGCATTGTTTCTCTGGCGCAGTATGACCCGACAGAAATTGCGGGTTGGACAATCCCATCAGAGGATCGCAGCCATATGGTGCGGATGCGCCCAGACTGGATGCCGACAGATGGCTATGGTGTCATCTTTTTTGATGAGCTACCGCAAGCTATTGTGGCGTGTATGAACATTGCAGCACAGGCTGTAAATGAACGCCGCGTTGGGCCGCATCACTTGCCTGATGGCTGGGTTGTGGTTTGCGCTGGTAACCGCATGTCGGACCGCGCTGGCACAAATCAGATGCCTTCCCACTTGAAGGACCGCATGATGTTCTTGGAGATCGAAGCGGATCTTGATGACACGCTGGCATACTTCAACTCTGTGGGTGTTGACTTTCGCGTCAACTCCTTCCTGCGCTTTCGCCCTGAGTACCTGCACAAGTTCGACAGGGATGCCAATGCTTGCCCGTCACCGCGTTCATGGGAGCGTGTCAGTTCGATCCTGTCATGGGGTCTTGATCCTGTGTGCCAGCTTGAGGCTATCGCTGGGCAGGTTGGTCGCGCAGCCGCTGCCGATTTCAATGGGTTCTTGAAGATCCATGAGACGTGCCCTGACATTGACGCATTGATCTCAGATCCCATGGGGTCCGATATCGCAGAGGATCCAGCCGTTGCCTACGCAATCACGGCAAACCTTGCGTTCCGCATGACAGACAAGAACGCGCATAACATCATCAAATATTTGATGCGCTTGCCACAGAAAGAGTTCGCTGTGTTCTGTGTCAAGGATGCGCTGAGCCGCAACAAAGACCTCAAGAAGGTCAAAGCGGTGCGCGATTGGATCATGACAGAAGGTCGTCACATGATCCTGTAAAAGTTCAATAGAACTTTTGTGGGTAGGTCGAATCCTACCCACCACTAATTTTTGTAACCTTGAACTTCTTTGGAGAAGCCTATGAGTGATGCCGTTGTAATGAATATCTATGAAATTTGGGTTGAAGAGAGACAAGTTTTTTCTTTGAAGGTCGAAGCTTTGACAGCCGACGATGCCCTAAGAGAGGTCGAGGGAAGATATCGAGAAAATTATCTAAAGTTTAAACGCGATGCCACATATCATGATGGCAACGTAGAATTTTTGTAGAGGAGAGTTCAGATGGATGAACAAACAAAAGTATCGCGCTCTATCACGCGCCTTGTGATATCGCACCCGTTCTTTGGGTCGATGGCCCTGAGCCTCAAGATTGAGGCTGATGAAGAGATCTCAACCATGTGCACTGATGGCAAGTTCATCAAGTGGAACCCTGACTTTGTGGCGAACATGTCAGAAGAGGAGACCACTGGTGTGATGGCGCATGAGGTCATGCATGTTGGCATGAAGCACAACCTGCGGCGCGGCGATCGTGACCCAGAGCGTTGGAACATTGCATGTGACTATGTGATCAACCCCATCCTGATTGAGGCTGGGTTCTCGCTTCCCGCTGGCGGCTTGTATGACGAGCAGTATGCAGACCTTCCCGCTGAGCGTGTCTATGACATGCTGCCAGAGGACGTGTCGCACCTGTCACAGGCTGGTGGCATGGGCGGGGTGATCGACACCACCAAAGAGGGTGGACAGTCGCTGTCTGAGGCTGAGGTCAAGCAGATGGAAGCAGACATCAACTCCAAGGTCATGATGGCTGCGAATGGTGCCAAATCTGTTGGCAAGCTGCCAGCATCCATTGAGGCACTGGTGCAGCGCATGAAGCGCAACCAGATTGACTGGGAAGAGAAGGTGCAGCGTTTCGTAGGTGGTGATCAGCCTGATGACTACTCAATGCGCCGCCCTAATCGCAAGATGTTCGATCAGGTTGGGGTGCTTGCCCCTAGCATTGTGGGCACTGGTTGCGGTGACATCCTTGTGTGGATGGACAGTAGCGGATCTGTGTCTGATCGTGAGGGTGAGTTCTTCTTGGGTGGGTTGAATGCAATCAGCCGTGACGTGAAGCCCAAGTCAATCACGGTGATCACATGTGACGCTGAGATCCAGAGCGTCAAGCGTTATGAAGAGGGCGAAGAGATCACCCTGTTCAGCAACAAAGGTCGTGGCGGTACATGTGTGCAGCCTGTGTTCAACTACATTGAGCAGCACAATCTCAATGTGGATAACATGATCTGCTTCACCGACATGGGGATTTTTGACTACCCAGATCGCGCACCAGACTACCCAATCTTGTGGGTGTCTTCATATTCTCGCGGCAAACCTGCACCGTTTGGCGAGACCGTCTACCTAAACACGGGGGATTAACTGATGGGTGAAAGAACTCTTAATGGCAGGAAGATAAGAGATTTAAGAGAAGCTAAGGGCATTGACCAGCAAACCATGGCTGGTGCCCTTGGCATAAGCCAAACCATGCTATCCAGATATGAAAGGGGATATCAAAAAAGTCATAGCGCATCAGTGCTAATTGATATCTGCAAATATTTGGGTGTCTCTTTAAGTGATCTCTATGATCATGAAGATGAAGTGAAACAAAACCAACGGCTAGACGTGCATGTATTCTTTCATGTCGTTGGTCCATATGAGGAGAAGTAAATGAATAACGAAATTAAATTTCTAATGGAGATGTTTGAGATGCATGTCTCTTACATCATGGATGCAAACCAAGACCTCACATATGATGAGGCACATGCTATCGCATGGGAGCATGGCAAAGTTGGACTGCTTCGATATCTTGATGCAGATATCAACACCAAATCTGAGTTGGCTTCAAAGTTAAGATATGGTGATTCCAATGTTAGCTGAACTTTGCTTGGCACTGGCAGTGTATCATGAGGCCAGAGGCGAACCACTGATAGGGCAGAAGGCTGTCGCTGAGGTGGTGATGAACCGTGTTGCATCAGATAGGTTCCCAGACACGATATGCGGGGTCGTGATGCAGCCTAAACAGTTTTCGTTTGTCAGCACCAATGGATGGGCTGGCATACCCACAGACCCAGATGTGTGGGCTGATGCCGTGAACATATCGCAAGACGCGATAGGCAATCACCTTGATGGTCAATCATATTTTGCCAACAAGGCAATGCTGTATTATCATTCTACTGAGGTCAGCTTAGTGTGGACTAAAAGTTTATTTGAACTTTTTACCTTGGGGAACCACACATTTTACTCTGACCCTTTGACAAAAACCAACAAGCCAAGGGAGAGACCTGTTGGAAATACAATTAGAGAGGATGATGGAGTTGGCAAAGGATGAAGATCGTTTGCGTAAACTGCGTGATGAACCAAACGCATGGCAAACGAGAAAGTTCTTGGGAACCACAGTGCATACGCCTGAGCATAAGATTGTGAACGTGATGAGGCGCAGAACCTGTTGGACCACCCAAGAAATAAAAGACAGGGCCAAGCTGAAACTTGGAACAACCCTGCAAATTCTAAAGAAGCTTGAGAAGCATGGCATTGTAAAATCAAACAGGCCAACAGAGGCAAGAGCAGTTATATGGGAGCTTACTGATGAGCATAAAAAATCCAGAAGAACTTAGCCCGTTTCAAGAGGCTCAGTTAAAATTCTTTAGACGTCAGGTTGATAATCTAATTGATGAACAGCTTGGTCGTGATCCACGCCCCAACCTAGATAGAGAACTTTTCTCTGCAAGAGAAGAGCTTGACCAATATGTCAAAGGTTTAAGGGAAATAGGAAAGTTAATATAAAAGTTCAAATGAACTAAAGGAGTGAGTGATGAATGAATATGATCCTTGGTTAGCGTACCAAAGAATACGCAAGAACAATACTGCCATCATCGACTATGTGTGCAGTCAGTATGGCATCACGGGCAAAGCAAAGGCGCTTATGACCCTGAGAACATACGGTGCCCTGCAAAAGGGCTTTGATAGCAACCCAGAACAATGGGATCCTATACTTAACAAGTATGGGCAAGGCGCAATAACAGATGCCAACAGTTATCTGTCAGGCCTCAGAAGTAAAATACGAACTGCAAGATCTGCTTGGAAGTCATACAAGTTTACAAACAAACTGCATGATGAGAAGGAAAGGAGTGTACAGTTTGCAGATCAAATCCTCAACAGAACATACCCGTCTCAGTCGTTTGATGTTTATGGTGTAAACAGTCAGGCAGATGATCCATCTTGGAAGTGTCGGTCAAACTTTCTTTCAAGGTACTCTTCTCATGAGGTTCGTGTTCCCTTGTCATGGAACTCAACCGTATATCAAAAGAACATTGAGGTTGTACACTCAGGCAAAGGCCCTCGCTTTATACTGCAAGCCAAGGAGCGCATGATTGAACGCCTTAATGAAGACAATATATCCGCTTACAAATGCAAGGCTCTGTATGTTTACAATGGTCGCCTAGAAGGTGAGGATCTATGGGTCTTGAAGGGCGGTGGATACAGTGAAAATGTAATCGCGTGTGGGGAAGACTTCCTGATGACTGAAAGACTACTTCAGAGGCGCATCAAAAAAGCCGTGATGAAGGCAATGGAATTGGAGACATAAATGGATCAGAACAGATGGAAGATGGCACATGAAGTAGAGCGAGAGATTGATGCGATAAAAGATTGGATCGAAGTCAATAACGGCGTCTTTCCAAACTCTATGACGTTCAATCAAATGGTCGTGTTAATTGACGCCCTCATAGATATCTATGAAATGAATGATGCTAGAAAAGAGATCTGTAATTGCGTTCACAAGATGGCTATACTCTATTCCATACTTGATAATGAGCAATCGGTTCATTAGCATTCTTCCTTGTCGGGCGCATCTAAACAGTAAAAGTCCTGCCTTACTGGCCTAGCGCCCCAACTGCCCCTGACTGGGTTAGGTTTCGCACTGCAATAGTCAGGGGGTTTTTATAAAAAAAGGGTGGCCCACCTTAGTAGAGCCACCCTTTAATTTGTAGAGTGAGGAGAGGCCCCATGAAAGCCTCAAGTCCTAGCTATCATTCAAATCTTTATCAGTCAAACTATTAAATAGCTTCTCAGCTAATTGATTTATTACAACAAGTGTTTCCCTGCGATTGAGTTCAACGCTGCAAGGCTTACCGTCTTTCCATATGTACAGCACTGGACCCTTGCTGCCATCCCTAACAGTCACCACTGGCTTAGAAAGGTAGTTCAATGTCCAACTCCTCGATGTCTATCTCTTCAAAGTTATCCTGATCTATCTTAACGGGATTTAAAAATGGGTCAGCATTTTTTTGTTGATAGCTGGATGTGATGGTGTTGAAGTCAAGCTCAGTAAAACCCTGCTTACCAACCCAAGAGAACCGACACTTCCAGATGTGTATCTCTGATGACACTGAGTTCACTGGGTCTGGTCTATGCACAGACATTCCGACATCTGCCTTTGCGAACCATGCGGCAGATCCAGATATATCGTAACCCTTTGGCACTGGCACCTTACCATCTTGGCCCCGCAGCATCTTCGCTGGGTGAGCTACAAACCAGATGTGAATGTCATGAGCCTGAGCAAACACCCTGACCCTTGTAAGGATCTCTGATATCCATTCAGTTTCATTCTTATCGCTTGGTCTTTGGATGTAATTGTAAGGATCTATCACTGCGCCTCGAATGCCATGGCGAAGGACAGCAATCTTTAATCTTTCAATGATGCTATCTATTGAGGACAGTGACCCGTCAGCTTGGTACAAAAAAGAAAAGTGCGATTGAACAAATTTCTTTCCTGCTTCTAGCTCACGTCTAGTCAACCTTTGAACATTACCATCAAAGAATGGTTTGCCCAGCCACTTACTTATGAGCTTGGCAATGTGCAGCCTTGGCTCATTCTCAAAGGAACAGATACCAAACTTCCAACTGGTTTTCTCAGCCATGTTGACCATGATCTGATCAACGAACTCAGACTTTCCTGACGATGGGTGACCAGTGACAATGGTGATCTGCCCACCAACAACAGTGTAATAATTATCTACGTTGTCATAGCCAGTGCTTTCGCCCTTTCCCATTCCCTTTTCATAGATCTCATCAACCTGATCATAGAAGTGAGAGGCATCATACAATCCAGCGACAGGCCAAGGCTTGCAGCCCGTAACAATTTTATCAATCCCGTCCCTGCCATACTTGATTAGTACGTCATTGGCATCCTTACAATCCTCTGGGAACTCCACCTTCCAGCACACGTCTTTGCCTATGCGCCTTGCGATTTCCTCTGCCATTGCCTGACCAGCTTCATCACTGTCAGTGGCGATCACGATCCTATCAGCATTGTCTATCTGCTTCTTGGCATCCCACAGGAACTTGAATTTGTTATCGTCAGATGGGTCAATCTTTTTATCAACCACCTTCATCACGGCCCCGTTGGGCACAGAGACTACGCTGTCATAGCCCGTCTCCATAAAGGCCAGTGCATCCATCTCCCCCTCACAAATGATGATCCAATCATTCAGTTCTACATTCTCCAGATTGAAGAAGGATTGGGGTGATCCGTTGCACGAAAATCCTTTGTCACTTATTGACCTGATCTTTGATGCATAGACGTGACCATTGTTTTTGTATGGGAATGTGATGCATTCCGTCTCAGATCCAATAGATTGGATCCAATGGTTGACTGATTTCAATCCAGCCTTGGTTGCCGTTTCCTCTGATATGCCCCTACTCTTTAACCAAGAAACTGCCCCATCAGACAGGCTTGTTTCGTTGATTTGTTTAGCGACAATCATAGGTCTTACGTTCTCCCTGACCTGATCTTTTAAAAATACATAACCTTCTGAGTTGCAGTGCCAACATTGGTACACTGCCATCTCTGTTTCAACCTTTAACGAAAGGGTTTTATTTTTTTTCTTGCGGCTCTGGCTGCAAGTTGGACATGCTATTTTGTGTTGACCTGTTCCCAACTTGAAAGCCTCGCCACGAACTTGAAGTTCGATTGACATGGCTGGTTCCTCTTCTCTACCCCGCCAAGGTAGAATATAATTACTGCCCCAGTCAACCAGAAACTTTCAAAGAAATCAAAGGCCTATATCTAGTAGGTATATACCTGTTAAGTTCTATATCTATTAAAGGTATATAATTGTTAAAGGTATATATCAGGTATTATATATATATATATTATATATCTGGCAGATTTTTTATGTCACATGAAGAAACCCTGATTAAAGTTCTAGGGTTCTCACGATCCAATCCCCAGTAGATAAACTTTTGTTTTACCTGTCTGTCATTTGCATAAATTTTGTCTTGCATACAATCCAGAATAAGGCTTTCATCAAGGTCTGGTCTGCGTGAAGCGTAATAGATTATCATCTCTACCTTCACGTCATCTTTGGTTGGGCAGTCAAGTATTGGACACTGCTTTGCGAAGGTATCAACATATCCTCTGGCCTTGGCAGATTTTATAAACGCTGGCCTACCCCTGATGACAACAGCTTTGCGGCTGTTAGCCTTGGAAGCTGGCTCCCCAAGGATTGAAAAACTTATATCGAAACTTCCCATGTATTCCCCCAAAAAGAACTATTGCCATCTAAGATGGACTATGGTATTCAACCTAACAGTAGGAGTGAGAAATGAAAATAACAAATAATTACGGGCTTCCTGACCCGTTCATGAACTTTGTCAGGAACGATAAGTACACAAGAGGCAAGGCTGATATCAGTGTGACTACGCTGATCGACAGCCCTCGCATCAGGTTACTTGTTGATGATCACAAGGATAAACTGGAGTCAGATCTTGTTGATATGATCTGGCCTATCTTTGGAACGGCAGTGCATTCTGTTTTAGAAAGTTCAATAGAACAAAAAAATACCATAGTGGAAGAGCGTCTATACGCATCCTGTAATGACTGGACTTTATCGGGTGCGCTTGACCATCAAGAGATCCTTGAGGATGGGCGAATCAGGGTAACTGATTACAAGGTTACATCCGTATGGTCTGTAATCCATGGTAAAAAAGAATGGGAGTATCAACAGAATTGCTACGCTTGGTTACTCAGGCAGAATGGCAAGGACGTTGAGAGCATTAGGATCTGTGCAATCTTGAGGGATTGGCAGAAGCGTAAGGCTGTAACCGATAGTGATTACCCCAGCGCACCTGTGGTCATCATTGATCTTCCACTGTGGACACGGGATGAGTGTCAGAAATATGTAGAGGAAAGAATGTCTCTGCATCAAGAGGCGCAAATCAATTATGATATCCACGATGAACTGCCTTTGTGTTCAGAGGCAGAGAAATGGGAGCGCCCAACAACCTATGCTGTAATGGCGAAGGGGAAGAAGAGAGCCATCAGGGTTTTGGATACTCAGTTTGAGGCTGATGCCTACCTTGAAGGATTTAAATCAACCAGTGCGTTGAACCCAAAAGATTTAACCATCGAAACCAGAAAGGGTGAGAAGGTTAGGTGTAGTGGCTACTGTTCAGTGTCACATTTATGCGATCAGTATTTGAAGGAGAGTGAGGAAAATGACTACAGCAATTAAGAGATATTTATCTGAGCACAGTATAAAGCAGACAGACATGGCGAAGCAGCTTGGTATTAACCCTGCAACCATGTCTAAGATAGTTAGAGGTGAAAGAATGCCTCGCATAGATGTTGTGGAGCGCATTGAGATCGCTACCTTTGGCGATGTAGGGCCACGTCACTTCTATAAAAATCCAGATGTTTGGAGTGAGGTGTCAAATCTAGAAGATGCTAAGTGGGCAAAGGAAAATATTGATAGGAAAAAAAGTGCAGAGTTAGAGGATGCCAGCTTTGAAGAAGATTTAAATGATGATTTAATTCCGTTTCAAGAGTTGTCTTCTTGGGGTAAACTGAAACGGTTGTTTGGGGGTTAGCAATGGCTAAGAAAACTGTATGGGAAACACTCAGAAGTATTGATGTATCTGAGTATACCAAAAAGAAAAACGGCATGACCTATCTATCATGGGCACATGCTTGGGGTGCATTGAAAGATGTCTATCCAGATGCCACATTTGAAAAGCATGTAGAGGAAGGCAACATCCCTTACATGATTGACCTACATGGGTTTGCCTATGTGCGTGTGACTGTAACTGCCAGTGGAGAAAGTGCTACTGAACTTTTTCCTGTTCTGGATTACAAGAACTCGCCAATCAAAAACCCTAATGCTTTTCAGATCAACACTGCCCATCAACGTGCTATGACGAAGGCCATGGGCTATCTGGGTCTAGGTCATTACATCTATGCGGGTGAAGACTTACCGCCAGATGATGGTGCAGAGCCTCAGAAGCAAGCCGCTGTGGTCAAAGTTGACCGTGAATTTCAAGAGGATAAAGGGAAAAAGCCAAAGGCTAAGCCCACTTTACCGCCGCCCTCAGCAACTGAGGCGTCATCAGGTGACGTGAAGAAGAATGCGTCTGAGGAAAACTGGGATAAGACCAAGGATCTAATCGCTGAAGTGGTTAAAGCTTCAGCGGATATAGATTGGCTGAATGGTGTGTATCGAAAGAACCTTGGTCCAATTAATCAACTCAAGGATAACAGTCCAAAGTTGTATGAAGAGTTAATGAATGACTTTTCAAAACGTAAATCTGAACTCAATTCAAAAGGAGATCAATCATGAGTCAGTATCCACCACGCGGAGCGTTGTTCCAAAATCAAAATAAGCAGAAGGAAACTCAGCCAGATTATACTGGCAACCTTGAGATCCCCAACGATGTGGCTAAGGATATCGTTGCTCAAATGAATGAAGGTATAGAGGCTCCAAAGATTGACCTCGCTGGCTGGAAGAAGGTTGGTAAAAGTGGTTTGGCTTTTGTGTCTTTGCGTGGGAACTTAGAGCGTAACCGCAGGGATGGAGCTTCATCCTTCCAAGCGCCAAGCAATAATGTTTCCAATGATGAAAT
>Ga0208667_1000062_pt1 | contig 46203 bp, 49 predicted proteins | sample 11BtaG_FD_184085 | JGI IMG/M metagenome (GOLD analysis project Ga0208667, IMG submission 184085) | Marine viral communities from the Subarctic Pacific Ocean - 11B_ETSP_OMZ_AT15265_CsCl metaG (SPAdes) (version 2) | ecosystem: Environmental > Aquatic > Marine > Oceanic | place: Pacific Ocean... | reverse complement strand
ATACAAAAGACTTGGATACAATAAGAGAAAAGTTTTCAGCTGTTGAAAAAGAGTTGTCAGAAAAGTACGGAGCTAATTCTGTTATTGATTTAGCAACTGGAGAAGTAAAAGAAAATCAACCAGCTGAAACAGCAGAGGTTATAGAATAAAAAAACATGGCAAAAATTAGCAACACATCAGCGTACCCAAATATTACAGTTATTGACTCAGACGATTATTTAATTCTTACTGATGCAGAAAATAATCTAATGACTAAGTCTTGTAAAATTTCAACGCTTTCTAATTTTATAATAGATGGTGGTGTTGTAAAATTAATTGCGCCAGATAATAGTGTTTGGAGACTTTTAGTTAGTAATACAGGAGTTCTTTCAACTGAGGCTGTTTAGCCAAATTAAAAATGGACATAAGAAAAATTTCAATTGGAGCAGACTATAAGTCTGGTGCTATGCATTACATAGTAGGCCAGGATGTTTTAGGCGGCAGTTATGGAATACATCTTATACAGCATGATGTTTCAGCAGATTCATATAAGATATGGATTATGAAAAAAGATGAAGTTTTACTTTGGAAGGAATTCAAATGCACTCTACCTATATCTTTAGAATATAATATAAACTTTTAATGAAATCACCTTACTCATTTATTGTTAAACCTTATAACAATAGAAGGTATGACAACATCAAAAACTACGGTGATGTAGAGTTTATCACAAGTACTTCGGAAGAAGATCACAAAGCCTCTAATCGCTTTGCTACTGTAGTCTCTACTCCTATAAATTATAAAGGTCCTATAAAAGAGGGCGATATACTTTTAGTGCATCATAACGTGTTTAAATTTTATAATGACATGTATGGTCGCAGAAAAAGTGGTAAAAGTTTTTTCAAAGACAATTTGTTTTTTGTAGACCCAGATCAGTTTTATCTTTATAAAAGTAAAGAAGAATCTAATTGGATGGGCTATAGCAAATATTGTTTTATAAAACCATTGAAAGCAAAAAAATCTTATCTTGATAAAAATTCTAAAAATGAACCATTAAGAGGTATTGTAAAATACATTAACAATGAGTTAATTGAAAAGGGAGTTAAAGTAGGTGATGAGGTTTTATATGAACCTGACTCTGAATACGAGTTTGTAGTAGATGATGAAAAATTATATAGGATGTTTACAAGAAATATAACAGTGGTGTTATGATAAAATTTTATCAAAACGTAATTTCTAAACCTGATTTTTATGTAGAAGAAATATTAAAAAAAGGTTTTTATGATTTACCAGATGGAGAAAATTTATTTAAAAATGTTTGTCAAAAACATGAAGATGAATTTTATGAATTTCTTTTAAATAACGTACCTAATTATAAAGTTGTTTTAAATTTTGTTCGTCAATCACCATTAGGTCAAAAAGAACCTAACTACATTCATACAGATGATATGATGGGTGATTTAACTGCTGTTTTGTATTTAAATAAAAAACATCCTGATGGATATGGAACAACATTATATGATGATGATGATAATAAGATATTAGTATCCAAAGCGAAATATAATTCTGTTTTTATATTTCCTTCAAGTGTTAAGCATTCGAGAAATACATTAGATAACTTTGGTAAAAAAAACGAATCAAGATTGGTTCAAGTAGCGTTTTTAAATAAAAAAAATGAATGATTTTAAGGAAATGCTAAATGAATTAAATATTAACCTTGAAGAGTTAAATATTTATATAGAGTCAGATAAATTTAAAAAAGAAGCTGGACCTGTTGTTGATGATAACAATAAAAATTATAAAGTGTTACCTTCAAAAATAGAAGGAAAAGGAATATTTGCTTGTAAAGATTTTAATAAAGGAGATTTTATAGGCTATGGTAAGTTAAATAATACACGAACTTTAGCAGGGAGATATACAAATCACTCTAATTTAAACAATGCTAAATTTTATTATATTAAAAAAAACAGTAATTTAGTTTTAATAGCTGAAAAAGATATTATTTCTGAAGATGAAATATTAGTTAATTACAGACATCACACCTATAATAAAGAATATTATGAGTAGAGAATGGGATTGGATGGATGATTTAAGTGAAGAAATTTATCCAATAAAAAAAGTAAAGCGTATTAAAAATGAATACAAAAGAAACAAAATTAAAAATAATAGAAGCGGGTCACGAGGCGGTCAGGCAACTGATCAAAGTAGCGAAGGAAGACATTATTAAATATGGCACAGATGATGAGTTAGCTGCAGATAGATTAAAGAATGCAGCTGCTACAAAAAAGCTATGTATCATGGATGCTTTTGAAATTTTAAAAAAAATACAAGAAGAAAAAGATTTATTAGAAGGAGTTGACACTAAAGTAAATAACACACCAAAAGGATTTGCAGAATCAAGATCAAAATAAATTATATGTAGAACTAAAAAATATAGTTCCTAAAAATGTTTTGACTACAAAAAACAAAGCAAGAACCTGGACCTACGGTTATAATGAAAAATACAATTTTGTTGTAGTATCTAAAACAGGTCAAATTGATCAGATAATAAATATTAGTGGATTAAATGTTGCGCTTCCCAAAGCTCCTAAAGACATTTACAAAAGATCTAAAAAAAAAGAAGAACAATACTGGGAGCCTAAAATACTACCAAAACAATTAACAAGAATTAAATCTATATTTCAATGGCATGATACTCCTTCGAGTTTTAAAAACGAGTGGGTAGATTATATTGAAAATGAATTTAATTATAGAGAAGAAGGTTTTTGGTTTGTAAATAAAGGAGTTCCTACTTATATCACTGGAACGCATTACATGTATTTACAGTGGACTAAGATTGATGTTGGATTTCCAGACTTTAGAGAAGCTAACAGAATATTTTACATTTTTTGGGAAGCCTGTAAGGCAGATAAAAGAAGTTTCGGAATGGACTATTTAAAAATAAGACGTTCTGGATTTTCATTTATGGCCTCATGCGAGGGAGTTAATATGGGTACAATAACTAAAGATGCTCGTATAGGTATACTCTCTAAAACAGGTTCTGATGCAAAAAAAATGTTTACAGATAAAATTGTTCCTATATCTAATAATTATCCATTCTTTTTTAAACCCATACAAGATGGTATGGATAAACCAAAAACAGAATTAGCTTATAGAGTTCCTGCTGCAAAGATTACTAAAAAAAATATGTATTCAAACGAAGAGCAAGAGCTTGAAGGATTAGATACTACTATTGACTGGAAAAATACTGGAGACAACAGTTATGATGGTGAGAAGCTTCGATTACTTATACATGATGAAAGTGGTAAATGGGAGCGACCTGATAATATTTTAAATAACTGGAGGGTTACAAAAACTTGTTTACGTTTAGGTAGTAAAATAGTTGGTAAGTGTATGATGGGTTCTACATCTAATGCATTAGAAAAAGGTGGTGGTAATTTTAAAAAATTATATAACGATTCTAATGTAGGATCACGAAACTCTAATGGTCAAACTAAAAGTGGTTTATATTCACTTTTCATCCCAATGGAATGGAATATGGAAGGTTTTATAGATAGGTATGGAATGCCTGTATTTAATAATCCATCAAGTCCAGTATTAGGGATTGACGGTGAGATGATACATCAAGGTGCTATAGATTATTGGCAGAATGAAGTTGATTCATTATCTAATGATCCTGATGCTTTAAATGAATTCTATAGACAGTTTCCAAGAACTGAGTCTCACGCATTTAGAGATGAGAGTAAACAATCCTTATTTAATTTAACTAAAATATATCAACAGATTGATTATAATGACTCATTAATTATGGGTCAAAATATAACTCAAGGATCGTTTTCTTGGCATAACGGAATCAAAGATACCAAGGTAATTTGGACTCCAGATAAAAGAGGAAGATTTTTTGTATCTTGGTTACCAGAAATGTCGTTACAAAATAAAGTAACAATAAAAAATGGGAGAAAATATCCAGGGAACGAGCATATTGGATCGTTCGGTTGTGACTCTTATGATATTTCTGGAGTTGTAGTAGGTAAGGGATCTAATGGTTCTTTACATGGTATGACAAAGTTTAATATGGATAATGCTCCAAGTAATGAGTTTTTTTTAGAATATATAGCACGTCCTCAGACTGCTGAAATATTTTTTGAAGAAGTATTAATGGCTTGTGTGTTTTATGGGATGCCAATATTGTGTGAAAACAATAAACCTCGATTACTCTATCATTTTAAAAATAGAGGCTATAGAGGGTTTAGTACAAATAGGCCTGACAAAACATTTAATAAATTATCCAAAACAGAAAAGGAATTAGGAGGGATACCAAATTCAAGTGAGGATGTAAAACAGTCTCACGCTTCTGCAATAGAGTCTTACATAGAAAAGCATGTAGGTTTAGATTTAGTTCAAAATTATAGAGATAGTGATGAGATGGGTGTAATGTATTTTCAAAGAACATTAGAGGATTGGGCAAAGTTTGATATTAACAACAGAACTAAGTTTGATGCTTCTATAAGTTCAGGGTTAGCAATCATGGCTAATCAAAAACACTTGTATACCCCAGCTAAAGAAAAATCGAAAATAAGCATTAACTTTGCAAGATATAATAATAAGAATTCAGTTAGTCAATTACTTAATAAATGAAAGACGTAAAGATACAAGTAAATGCCTCTGCCTTTCCAGACCAATTTGTTTCAGATTCTGTTAAAGACACAATGGAGTTTGGACTACAGGTTGGGCAAGCAATACAATACGAATGGTTTAGGAGAGATAGTGGTTCTTGTAGGTTTTATTCACAATGGAGTGATTTCAACAAACTAAGACTTTATGCTCGTGGAGAACAATCAGTTTCTAAATATAAAAATGAATTAGCAGTAGATGGTGATTTAAGTTATTTAAATTTAGATTGGACACCAGTACCTATAATACCAAAATTTGTAGACATTGTAGTTAATGGAATGAACGACAGGCTTTTTAAAGTAAAAGCTGTTGCTCAAGATGCATTGTCAGCAGAAAAAAGAAATCAATATCAAGAAATGGTTGAAGGAGATATGCTCGCTAAACCATTACTACAACAAATAGAATCTGATTTTGGTATTGATGCCTTTCAAACAAAAGAAGAAGATTTACCAGAAAATGATGCAGAGTTAGAACTTTTCATGCAAATGAATTACAAGCCTGCTATTGAGATTGCAACAGAAGAAGCTATAGATACTTTATTCCAAGAGAGCCATTATAGTGACACTCGAAAGAGAGTTGATATGGATATTACTACTTTAGGTATTGGTATGGCAAAGCATCTTTTTATGCCAGGTGAAGGTGTTAGAGTTGAATATGTTGATCCTGCTAATGTTGTTTACAGCTATACTGAAGATCCTTATTTTAAAGACACATTTTATTGGGGAGAAATAAAAACAGTTCCAATAACTGAATTAATAAAAATAGATCCTTCTTTGACTAACGAGGATTTAAAAGAAATTTCCAAGTACAGTCAGTCTTGGTATGACTATTATAATTCACAGCAGTTTTATGAAAACAGTATGTTTCATAGAGACACAGCTACCTTATTATACTTTAACTACAAGACCACACACACTTTTGTTTACAAAAAGAAAAGTATGGCTGATGGTACATTCAAAACTGTTGAGAAGGATGATCAATTCAATCCTCCACAAGAAATGATGGATGAAGGAAATTTTGAAAAAGTAACTAAAACTATTGACGTATGGTATGATGGTGTTATGGTTATGGGAACTAATATAATGCTCCAGTGGAAACTTGGAGAAAATATGGTAAGACCAAAATCATCAAGTCAGTATGCAATGCCTAATTATGTTGCATGCGCACCAAAAATGTACAAGGGTCAGTTAGAGTCTTTAGTTAAAAGAATGATACCTTTTGCTGATTTAATTCAGATTAGTCATTTAAAAATACAACAAGTAGTTTCAAGAGTAGTTCCAGATGGTGTTTTTATAGATGCTGATGGTTTAAATGAAGTTGATTTAGGAACAGGAAACGCATACAATCCAGAAGATGCGTTAAGACTTTACTTCCAAACAGGTAGTGTTATTGGTAGAAGTTATACTCAGGATGGAGAATATAATAACGCGCGAGTTCCAATTACTCAATTGACAGCTAATAGTGGTGCGAGTAAGATGCAAATGCTTATTGGTAACTATAATCATTACTTAGATATGATTAGGTCTGTAACAGGTTTAAATGAAGCTCGTGACGGATCAAGTCCAGATCCTAACTCTTTAGTTGGTGTTCAAAAATTAGCTGCATTAAATTCAAATGTAGCAACAAGACATATTTTAAATGCAAGTTTATATATAACAAAAACTTTAGCTGAGTGTTTATCTATAAGAACAGCAGATGTTTTAGAGTATGCTGATTTTAAAGATGAGTTTGCTATGCAAATTGGTAAATATAATTTATCAATATTGGAAGATATTAAAAATTTGTATCTACATGACTTTGGAATATTTATAGAGCTGATGCCTGATGAAGAACAGAAGGCTATGTTAGAACAAAATATACAAATGGCTTTATCTAAAGAAAATATAAGTTTAGAAGATGCTATAGATATTAGAGAGATTTCTAATATAAAAATGGCTAATCAATTACTTAAAGTAAAAAGAAAAGCTAAACAAGATAGGGAACAGCAGCAGCAAATGCAACAACAGCAAATGCAGGCACAAATGCAAATGCAAGCGCAACAAGCTCAAGCTCAGTTAGCAATGCAGACACAGCAAGCTGAAACACAATCTAAGATGGCTTTAAAAGAAGCAGAGGTTAATTTTGATATACAAAAATTACAAAAAGAAGCAGAACTAAAACAGCAGTTAATGCAAGTGGAATTCCAAATGCAGATGCAAATAAAAGGCCTGGAAGCTTCTAATTTACAGTCCAGAGAAACTGAAAGAGAAAAAGCAAAAGACAACAGAATAAGTCAACAGTCTACTCAGACGTCAAAAATGATAGAGCAAAAAAAGAGAGACCTTCCAGCAATAAACTTTGAGTCTAACGAAGATAGTTTAGATGGTTTTGACTTAGCAGAATTTAACCCAAGATAAATATAAGTAATGATAGAAAAGGCAGCAGGTCCACAATTAAATCAAACAAGAGATGATTTTAATAAAAGAGTGGGTAAAAAAAGTATGCTTGGTAGAACCAAGAAAGTACAATGGGAAGCAAGGAGGCGTTTTTCAAACATTTAAAATACCCTAAAAATTAATTAAAATAAATATTAACTTTGTTAAAAATATAATCAAATGGAATTTAAAGTAAAAGCAGTAGACGCAAACGTTGAAGAAAAATCAAGGGCGCAAGTTGAAGAAGCATTATTAAAAGAACATGCAGAACAATTTGAAAACCAACAAGATAATTCTCAGCAAGCAGAAAAAGTAGATTTAAGTGAAAATGAAAATTCAACTACCGAAGAAATATCGGTTGATGAAACTAAAAACGAAGAAGCATCGTTACCAGAGTTAGGCGATGATGATGTTCTTTCGTATATAAAGAAAAGATACAATAAGGATATAAATTCTATTGATGATTTGTTTGAGGAAAAAAATTCAAACGATGAGTTACCAGAAGATGTGTCTGCGTATTTGAAGTACAAGCAGGAAACTGGTCGTGGAATTAATGACTTTTATAAATTACAAAAAGACATTGATGCTATGGATGACAATGCTGTACTTGCTAATTATTATGAATCAACTGAAGAAGGGTTAGATTCTGATGATATTCAAGACATCATTAGTGATAAGTTTTCATATGATGAAGACTTAGATGATGAGAAAGATATTAGAAAAATAAAATTAGCGAAAAAAAGAGAACTTTCTAAGGCAAAGAAGTTTCTTAATGAACAGAAAGACAAATATAAAATTCCTCTTGAGTCAAGCGGGGGTGGGTTGTCAAATGATCAACAAGAAAAAATCAATGCTTATAAAAAGTATATGGAGGAATCTAAAAGTATTGAAGATTTAAACAAAAAGAGGTATAGTTATTTCTTAGATAAAACCGAGTCGGTTTTTAACAACGAGTTCAAAGGTTTTGAGTTTTCAGTTGGTGAAAAAAATATTTCTTTTAAACCAGGAGATGCACAAGAACTAAAAAATGTCCAATCCGATGTTAATAATTTCATTAACAAATTTATGGACAAAGATGGTTTAATTGCGGATCCTGTTGGATATCATAAGGCCTTTTCGGTAGCTATGAATCCTGATAAATTTGCAAAGCACTTTTACGAACAGGGAGTTGCGGCAACTGTTGATAATGTTTCAAGAAAATCAAAAAACATTAATATGGATGTCAGACAACAATCTCAATCGGTTTCCAAAAATGGAATTACGATTAGACCTATGAGTGTAAGCAACGATAGTGGAAGAGGACTCAAAATTAAAAGTAGAAAAAAATAATTAAAAAAAAACAAAATTATGGCAGTAAATGTAACTCCAGGATTTGACTTGCAGCCAAGTGCGCAACAAACTCCTTTATCAACAAACTACATAACTAACTTTGATTTCTTGAACCAATATCTTCCAGATGTTCATGAAAAGGAATTTGAGCGTTATGGAAATAGATCAGTAGCATCATTCTTAAGAATGGTAGGCGCTGAAATGCCTTCTAATTCTGACCTTATCAAATGGGCAGAACAAGGAAGATTACACACTAAATATCAAGCTTGTACATCAGCTGCGGCTGCTGGATCTGATGATGGTGTTTGGACTATTCCAAATAACCTTACTAACTTCAATCCAGCTTTAGGTGGAACAGCAAGTCAAGCAGCTTTAAGAGCTGGTCAAACTGTAATGATCTCTGACAACACAGCAGGTTCAACTTTACAAAACAAAGGTATCATATCTGTAGCTCCAACAGCTGCTAATCCAAACCAAGTAACAATTGCTTACTACGAAAATGGTGGACAAACAATGGCTCTTGGAACTTCATGTGATATATTTGTATATGGTTCTGAATTTGCAAAAGGAGTAAGCGGAATGCAAGGTTCTTTAGAATCTGATGATTTCTTCTTCCAAAACAAACCAATCATTATCAAAGACAAGTATTCTGTTTCTGGTTCTGACATGGCTCAAATTGGATGGGTAGAAGTAACAAGTGAAGGCGGAGCAAACGGATACTTATGGTATTTAAAATCTGAACACGACACAAGATTGCGTTTTGAAGATTACTTAGAAACAGCAATGATTGAAGCAGTACCAGCAGCAGCAGGTTCTGGTGCAGGAGATTACTTACAAGGTACAGCGGTAGGAGCTTCTGTAGCTAATGAGTCTGGATCTGAAGGGATTTTCTATGTAGTAGGAAACAGAGGTAACGTATTCGGTGGAGGAAACCCAACGACTTTAGCTCAATTTGATTCTATAATTCAAAGACTTGACAAGCAAGGATCTATTGAAGAGAATGTTATTTTTGTAGATCGTCAGTTCTCATTTGACATTGATGACATGTTAGCAGAACAGAACTCTTATGGAGCAAATGGTACGTCTTACGGATTATTTGACAATGACAAAGATATGGCATTGAATTTAGGGTTTACAGGATTTAGAAGAGGTTATGACTTCTATAAGTCTGACTGGAAATACTTAAACGATCCTACAATGAGAGGTGGTATCAATGCAGGTAAAATCAATGGACTTTTAGTACCAGCAGGATCTACAACTGTGTACGATCAAGTATTAGGTAAAAACGCTAAGAGACCATTCTTACACGTTAGATATAGAGCTTCAGAAACTGAAGACAGACGTTACAAGTCTTGGATCACTGGTTCAGCTGGTGGAGCAAGAACAAGTGACTTAGATGCTATGGAAGTAAACTTCTTGAGTGAGAGAGCTGTATGTACTTTAGGTGCAAACAACTTCTTCTTATTCCAAGATGCATAGTAGACAGTAGTAATATTTACCCTCGTTATAAAGACGGGGGTAATTATTTTTTTTAAATCAAATTAAATTATATTATAATGAAAGCAAAAAAAGAACAGTACAAAGCAAAGTCGTATAGACTAAAAGGAGACAAAGCGCCTCTATCATACATGTTATCTTCACGACATTCACAAAGATCACCCTTATTATATTTTGACGAAAAAACAGGTGTCAATGAACCATTACGTTACGCACGTAATCAAAAGTCACCTTTTGAAAACGAACAAGATGGAAATGCTATTTTAGAACCTATTGTGTTTGAAGATGGTATGCTATCAGTTTCAAAAGAAAATCAAGTATTACAGAAGTTTTTAGAAATACATCCAAGTAATGGATATGTATTTGAAGAGATAAACAAAGAGCGTGATGCTGTCACAGAATTAGAACAAGTAGAGTTTGAATTAGAAGCTCAATTAGAAGCTAAAAAAGTAACTACAGATCTTTCTAAGTTGACGCAAGTATGTCGAGTATTGATGGGTAATGCTGTAGAAAATATGACAACAGCAGAACTAAAAAGAGATATATTAGTTTACGCTAAAAACAATCCAGATGATTTCTTAGACACTGTAAATGATCCAATGTTAGAGCTTATGGATGATGTGTATCAGTTTTTTAACTTATCACTTTTATCCACAAGAAACAATGGAAAAGATGTTTACTATAATCTTCCAAACAACAAAAAGAAAATGCTTACTATTCCTTTTGGTGAAGACCCCAATTTTATTGTAGCATCATTTATGAAAAGTGATGATGGTTTAGAAGTGTATAAGCTTTTGAAAAACAAGATAAAGTAATATAAATACAACTAACTGAAAATTAGCTACCTCAAAAGGGTAGCTTTTTTTTTATATTATAGTAAGATTTTAAAAAAAATAAGGCCTCTTTTTTTTTGCTATCTTTGTGAAAAGAATTAATTATGCCAATAAATGAAGTAAGAAATACTGTGTTAGCAATAGCTAATAAAAATAATTACGGATACATATCTCCACAAGATTTTAATCTTTATGCTTCTCAGGCGCAAATGGATATGTTTGAAGATTACTTTTATCAATATAATAATCAGTTAGTAAAAGAAAACCAAAGAACTTCAGGTACTGGATACGCAGATATAACAAAAGGTTTATCAGAAGTTATTGATACTTTTTATGTGGACACACCTTTATTAAACTCAGCAACAACGCAATCAGGGGATATACAAACAAATTTATATACACTGCCAGCTGATTATTATTTAATTAATAAGATGATGGTATATACAAAAGAGTTAGCTGCAGGTACTACAACCTCAACCAATGGCGGCAGTGTGGCTGTAAACGACACTACAGCAGATTTTATTGCAGCAGGAGTAGAGCCTGGAGATATAGTTTCTACTATTACAGGGGGAGTGGTTTATAATACAGTAATTTCTCAAGTTGTTAGCGCAACAAATCTTTTGGTTTTTCCAACAGCTGGTGCAATGGTGTGGAATGCTGTGGGGAAAACATATAATATATATTCAGCTAATCATATTATGGATGCTGAACGTGTTTCACAAGCTAAGATAACTATGCTAAATAATTCTATATTAACGAAACCAACTTTAGGATATCCTGCGTATACTCAAGACGCTTTAGTCGCTCAAGCTTTTCCTATTACAATAAATAAAATAGGACAACTTACATCACAGTATGTTAGGTATCCATTTACACCAAATTGGACTTATGCTACTTTGCTGGCTGGCGAACCTTTGTTTGATCCAACTGCAGCAGATTATCAGGATTTTGAACTACCTTTATCAGATGAACCTGCATTGATTGCAAAAATATGTCAGTATGTAGGTATAGAAATAAGAGAGGCTGACGTTTATAATTTTGGTACTCAAGAATTACAACAAGAACAAATAACACAAGGATAGATGGCATATATAAACGACTACGCGTATTACGCAAACTCAGGAGCAACTCCAACTAATTCAAACTGGGGATCATATCAGTATGTTTCATTAGCAGATATAGTTAACAACTTTATGTTAATGTATCAAGGAAATCATGAGCTAATAAATAACATTGAAAGATATCAGATATTATTTCACGCTAAAAGAGGAATACAAGAGTTAAATTATGATGCAATGAAGGAGATTAAAATTCTTCAATTAGACATCACACAACAATTAAGATTTGTATTACCACAGGATTATGTAAATTGGGTTAGAATTTCTCAATTCAAAAACGGTGGTTTATATCCTTTGTCAGAAAACATACAAACAAACTGGTCTTCTTCTTACTTACAAGATAATCAGTCTAATGTTTTGTTTGATGAAAATGGAAACGTTTTAAGACCGCAAGACTCACAGCTTGATTTGTCAACTATTTTAAGAGGAAATAAAAGTATTTATTTAAATCAAAACAGTCAATACAATGGAGCTGAAGGATATAACTATGAAGGCGACTGGTATTTTGACTACCCTATAGGATCACGTTTTGGTTTAAATACTGAGACTGCAAATGCAAATCCCACATTCACTATTGATAAACAATCTGGTGTAATTAATTTTAGTAATATATCAGGAGCTGCATCAGTTGTTTTAGAGTATGTGTCGGATGGAATGAAGAATGGTGTAGACAGTGAAGTACAATTAAATAAGTTATTTGAAGAGTATATATATGCTTACATTAGATATTCTATTTTAAATGGTAGATTAGGGGTTCAGGAGTATGTCGTAAATAGAGCAAGAAAAGATAAATCTTCTTTACTAAGAAATGCAAAAATACGTTTAAGTAATATACATCCTGGAAGGCTTTTAATGAATTTAAGAGGTCAAAATAAAATTATAAAATAATATGCCAATAGTTACAACAAATTTTATTGCAGGTAGAATGAATAAATCTGTGGATGAAAGACTTCTTCCACCAGGTGAATACATTGACGCTATGAATGTTCGTTTAGGATCTACTGAATCTACTGAAATAGGAGCTGTAGAGAACTCAAAAGGAAACGAGCAACTAACTACAATACAATACAATGGAGTTCCTCTAAGCTCTTCTGCTGTCTGTATAGGAGCATATGAAGATGGTGTTAGAGAAAATATTTATTGGTTTATTCATGATGGTTCAAACACTCAAAGCCCTAAAGGGGTAGTTGATTTAGTAGTTTCTTATAACACTACAAATGAGATAGTTAATTACCACGTTGTAACAGTAGATTTATTAAATTTTGATCCTAAGTTTTTAATTACAGGTGTTGATTTAATCGAAGATCTTTTGTTTTGGACAGATGATAAAAATCCTCCAAGAACAATAAATATAAACAGAAGTTATGCAGAGCCTATTTCAAACGTAGATCAAATTGTAGAAGAAGATATATCTGTAATTGTAAAACCACCTGGTTTTGAAAGCGCTGTAGGGACACATGTTCCACTACCAGCACCAACAATAAATTTTTTAAATATTGCAGGAAACCAAAACTATATTGAAAACAGATTTTTATGTTTTGCTTACAGATATAGATATGACGATGGTCAATACAGTGCAACATCTTTATTTACAAACCCAGCATTTGTACCTAAACCTTTTGCTTTTAGTACAAAAAACTATTGTAATGATGGAATGCTAAATCTTTACAATGGTGTAGAGATTAAATTTTCTACAGGAAGTTCAAGAGTAAAAGAAGTAGATTTATTATTTAAAGATACAAACTCTACTACTTTAAATGTAATTGAAAGATTTAAAAAAGAAGATTATGGCTGGGCAAATAACACAAATAAAACCTATACATTTACTAACAACAAAATATATACAGTATTAGGTAATGATGAATTACTAAGACAATATGACAATGTTCCAAGGTTAGCAAAAGCTCAAACCATACAAGGAAACAGATTGATGTATGGTAATTATGTAGATGGATACAATATAACAAGACCAGATGCGGATGGAAATAACATTGCTATTGATTATAATACAAGTTTAGTTAATACACTTTTAGGTTTTTCTGAATTACCTTTTGGTTTACTAAATAATGGTGAAACATATACAATAGATCCTAATCCAGGACAGAGCGAAAACATAGAGAACTCTAAGGTTACAATAGACTTAACAGCAATAGCTGATAAATTAAATGCTAATGCTTTGATAGGATTGACATTTGATTTTCATAGTGACAAAAGAGTTTTCTTTCCGTCTAACACTACTGCGGCTACAGAAAATGTTGATTTTGAAAACCAACCATTTACTCTTAATGTAAATATAACTTTAGATCAAGACTATGCAACTCCATATGATTTGTTTAACAGTCCTTTGTTTGCAGAACGTATTGGAACTATTCTTAATACAAACTTTCAACCTCTTGCTACAGCAGATCAAGGAAACTCATTAACAGATTTTTTTAATAATGAACTTTCTTCTCCAGCTATAGGAACATATCCTTTTGTTAAACATAATAGTAGTATTACAGACGCGACTAATCAGCAAGGTTTTACACTTTCTAATTTTGCTCCAGGATCAAATACGTGTGACATTCAAGTAATTGCTATGGCTTTTCAGAGTACGGATTTAACTAATCCCTCTTCTCCAGTAGTAACCACACTATATGAATACTTTAGGTTTGTTAGCGTTCAAGGATCATTTAACACAGATTTAGATACAGGTAGTTTACATAGTGATCGTGACTTTGAAACAGGTATTGTTTATAGTGACGAGTATGGAAGATCATCTACAGTTTTAGTTTCTGAATACAACACTGTTTATGTAGAGCCTGGTAATAGTGTTACAGCAAATAGTATACAAGTTGCTATATCTTCAAGGGCGCCTTATTGGGCAGAAAGATATAAGTTTGTTGTAAAGCCAAGTAAGGGAGGTTATGAAACTATTTTTTCTAACTTTTATTATGTTAGGCCAAGTGATAACATGGTGTTTTTTAGGCTTGAAGGTGACAACGCAAACAAAGTTCAAAAAGGACAAACTCTTGTGGTTAAAGCTGACGTTAGTGGACCTCTTACAAGAGTAGAAAAATGTGAGATTTTAGAAATAAGTGCAGAGCCATCTAATTTTTTAAATGACGTAAATGAATATGGTGAAGACTCTTTTCAACTTAAAGGTCTTTACATGTTAATCAAAAATCAAAATTTTGATATTGTTATTCCAGAGGATTCTATTATTGAGTATGGAATGATTAAAAAAAGAAGTGCTTCAAGAGGATGTACAGACGCCAGAAAAATTGGGTATAAATGTTTTACTACAGATTCTGACACAGGTGTTACTACAAACTACGAGGTTCCAGGAGGTTCAGTTATTAGAATAGAAGTAAGAATGTTTCGTAATGATACATTTAATGGAAATAGCTGTGAAGAAAGAGAGTGGAAATGGGAGCAAGAATATGTTGCAAGTAGAGATTATGTTGATATGAGAAGATGGTGGATTGGAGATAATGTAAACCCATCTCTTGGTCTACCTGGAAATATCTCGCAAGAAACAGATATAATAAATGATACTACTTTAGCAACGCCTAATGGAACTGGTAATGATGTTGCAAATAATATGGCGTGTACAGTTTGGGCTGTAACATTTCAATGGATACAAGATAGTAGTCAAGGTGTTAATGACCCTTTATATTTAGGCGTTTCATCTGGAGTTAAAGGATGTAATAGACCTTGGCCTCAAAGCGACAGAACTTCTGATTTAGAAGTTGAGCTTATAGTTTTTAGAGCAAACACATTAATGGTTTTTGAAACAGAACCAAACGATGCGAATGCTGAATTATATTATGATGCATCTCAATCTTTTCCTATATCTCAGCCTGATGGATTTCATATGTCTGGAGTTAATTCAGATTTAGGAGACCAAAATCAAACTGCTTCACAAGATGCTGTAATAAATTTAAATTTTATAGATTGTTATACTTTTGGAAATGGTGTTGAAAGTTTTAAAATAAAAGATCAGTTAGCTGGAAGACCTTTTCAATTAGGTCAAAGAACATTAGCTGTATCTAATCAAGATTTTAAAGAAGCTGATAGATTTGAAGGTATAACATACAGTGGAGTCTATAGTAGCAATAGTGGTGTTAATAACTTAAATGAATTTAATTTAGGTTTAGTAAACTTTAAAGATTGTGAAACATCTTTCGGTCCTATACAAAAAATGCATCCAAGAGAAACTGACATATTAGTTTTACAAGAAGATAGAATTACTTATGTTTTATCAAGTAAAAACTTAATAAGCGACAGTACAGGTGGAGGTGTTATTGCATCTATTCCTCAGATATTAGGAACTCAAATTGCACGTATTGAAGAATTTGGTATTAGTTATAATCCAGAAAGTTTTGTCTCTCATGGTTATGATATGTTTTTTACTGATGTAAAAAGAAGTGCTGTGTTAAAATTAAGAGGTACAAGCAGGAACAATGATTCTTTAGAAGTAATTTCTGATATGGGAATGAGGTCGTGGTTTAGAGATGAATTTCATAACTCAATACAAACTCAAAAATTAGGAGGATATGATCCTTATATGGATGAATATGTTTTAGGAATGAATTGTAAAGAAGTTCCTTTACCACCAGAAATCTATCAATGTGGATATAAACTACAAAGAAATAATTTAGCTGTTGGGTCGTCTAATGCAATTGTTAGCGATATAAATTATGGTTCATTAATTGGTACAGCAGGATTTAGTTATAACGTTACTTCTGGTTCAATAATTATTTCTGTACTATGGAATGGAACAACAACAACAAGCTCAACGCTAACAGGTAATGGAACATTTACATTTGATAAAACTTTAAACAGCCCTGCTATTGCAGAAGTAACAATTACAGCTGTATCAACAGCATCGTTTGTTGTAACAGCTAACTGTGTTGAATCAGAGTCTATAACGGTTGTAAAAGTAGTTATGAACTCTCCAAATGAAAGTGGAGAATTTATTCATGCTGAATACTTTTGGGAGGATAGTGTAAATATTAGTCCAGTAGATTCAGATTTAGCAGAGTTTGGTAATAATAATTTAACAGCATCTTACTATGACGCACAAGTTGGAGTAAGATCATTAGGAGTTTTTCCATACGATGGTGTTGATTTAACAATCAGATCTAATAAGATTAATTTTGATACATATGACTGGAATTATCCTAACGATAATTTTAAATATTTATCAAGCAATACCTTATACTCTAATAATCAGGCTGATATAGCGTCGTTGTTAGCAGCTGCAACTACAGTGCCAGACAGTTCGGTAACTAATCCATCTGCAGGCCTGTATCAAACAACTATTAGTAGTTTGTCATTACCTACTGCAAATCAATATTTGTATTTAATATATGATTACAGATTAGTTAGCTGTCAAGAGTTTTGTTATGACGCAAGTTCAGCTGCAGCAGCATGCTGTGAATGTGCATTTACATACACCGCTTATCCAAGTAGTACTGTGTTTACCGTTGAAGCAAATGTTTGTAACCAACCATTAAATAATACATACTATCATTCAGGAAGTGGAACTTTGCCAGCATATGGAGATTTTGTATATTATGCATCAGATGGTGCAGTTGGTAGTAATTTAGGAGTAGGACTCTATAAGGTCAGCGCAACAGATTATATAACAGTAAATCAATTTGGCTTAGTTACTGCGGTAACTACATGCCCATAAATAAAATAATAAATGGCAGCATTAGGAACATATTGTTTTGATGGATTAAATTTTTCGCAAGCTACGGCTTTGTATACAGATTCAACATTAACAACCCTATCTCCTGACGGATGGTATTCTCAGGGAAATATTATAAGACAACAATTAAATGGTGTGCTGTTAAATGCACAACCTTGTGGAGAATGCTTAGTTCCTTGTGGATCAGGTATCAATGCTTCTTTTAGTAGCAATGGATTCTTTAGTGCAGATGTTGACTTAGCAAGTGATACTGGAGCAGTAGTTTTATATTTTTATATGGGTTCTTCTATACCTGATGGTGTTTTAGCTACATATAACTCTAATACATACAACAGACTTACTTGTCACGGAAACCACAATACTGATACTATCGTTGATGGAGCTAATAATCAAGTTGATTATGCAGGTGTATTTAATCAAGGCACTGGAAGAATTACTTATGTTGGAAATAGTAATCCATCACTATTAAGTGATTCACCTTATAATAATATACCATCTGGCTCTTGTACATCAGGTGATACCCCTCAGAATTATACATATACTGGATCCGCGTATGTTGCACAAGGTACTTTTGAAACAGTAACTGTAGCTTCAAACGAAATTGGAGTTAATCCAGGAACAGCAAGTAAAGTTTTTACAATGGTTGTTCCTAAAACTTCAGCGGCAGTAACTTCAATAAACCTTTTAATTGCTGCGCCTATGTGTGGTACATTTTTTAAATGGGAGGTAGATTGTCCAGTGGCTTTACCAAGTTTTTATGGGTCAGCGTCTCAAAGCACAACAGCTTGTGCAACATCGACAACAACATACTATTTTGCAAGAAACGCCGTAGGAACATCTAATGTGTTTACGGTAGACACAAATATAATTCCAAACGTGGGTAACTGGGTTTTTACAGATTCAGACGGATCTACATATTTAAATGACACGTCTCTTTTACTTTATTACATAGTAGGTGGAACGACTGCAATAGGTGTACGAAATGGAGTTGTTGTGTCATCAGCGCCTTGTTCAGGAGGTTCTACTGGGTCTAATATAGTTATTGAAGGTTGTGAAACAGGAAATATAGAAAATGCAGTAAACACATACAACAACGTTCTTGGAGACGTTATAGAAATTCAAACTGGTACTCCAGGAGCAGGAGCGGTGTATTGTGGTACTGTGATTTCAGTAAATCAACCAGGACCTGCAACCTCAACTGTTTTAAATGGACAGGCAAGACCAGGATGTAACGATACAATACATTGTTTCCAATAATAAAAATATATATTATATGAGTTTAAATTGCGAGTCATACACATTATCATACAGCGAAACATCTAAAGGATGGCCGTCGTTTTATTCATTTAACCCTGACTTTATGATAGGGATGAATAGTTACTTTTATAGTTTTAAAGGTGGTAACATATGGAGACATAACACTGGAGTTAATCGTAATACTTATTATGGTCAATTTAGAAATGCCTCTATAAGAAGTGTTTTTAATCCTGAGCCAACACTAAGTATAAAATTATTTAAAACATTGTCATATGAAGCCACTACAACTGTGGATGATACTAATCAAGCAAGATGGGAATGTACATCGTTGTTTACTGATTTGACAGATGGCAACCCAGGATCTATGTTAGATACTTATTTTGAAGAGAAAGAAGGGGAGTGGTTTAGTTATCTTAGAACAAATTCTGGAACAGTAAACTGGAAGCAAAGATCAGCTAATGGTGTTGGTGTATGTACTAATGTAAGCGGACCAAGCACCGCTGTTATAGTTACATTTTCAACTCCTATTGGAACAATTTTAAATATTGGAGATAATGTTTATGCTGCTACTCTGACAGCTGGAGTTGCAACAACACAGCCTATTTTAGCAGGAGTAGTTACTGGTAAAACTTCTACAACCATAACAATAGATAGTTCGTCAGCATCTGCTACAATACCAACGATTGGACAGTTTATAATGTTTATAAAAAATGCTGTAGCAGAGTCTCATGGAGCAAGAGGATATTATTTAGAGTTTGAGCTTGAGAATGACTCAACAAACCCTGTAGAACTGTTTTCTGTAGGTAGTAGCGTCATGAAAAGTTATCCATAGAAATTTGCTATCTTTGTTATTAAATTATATTTAATGGAATTTAATATACGAAAGCTTGAAGAAAAGGATTGGGACACATTAGTGTCTTGGTGGGATGAATGGCCAGATTGGCAAAATCCTCCAAAAGATTTTTTACCAGACAATGGCACAGGCGGTTTGATGGTAGAAAAAGATGGCACTCCTATTGTTGCGGGATTTATGTATTTTACAAACTCTAAGGGAGTTTTATTAGAGTGGATTGTTTCTAATCCTTCTTATAGAGATGACGACAGGCAGGATGCTATTGAGTTTTTAATTTTAACATGTGAAGAATACATAAAGGCTAATGGCAAAAAATATATATTCAGTATTGGTAGAAATAAACATTTAATAGATACTCACAAAAAATTAGGGTATAACGTAGATACAAAAGTGTCTCATGAAATAATAAAAAAAATATAGTATGGCAGCAGCAACAGCAATAGCAGCAACAGGAGTAGCAATAAGTGCCACTTCTGCTGGTATGAGTTTTTCTCAAGCAGCAAAAGCAAGAAAGCAAGGTGAAAAAGCACAGAAAGCAAGTAAAGAATTAATGAAGGAGGCAGAGCGTAAGGCTGAAGTTGAATTCATGCAAAAGTTAAATGTACCTTTAGATGCTTATGGAAGAGAAGAGCGTCAAATTATACAAAGTCAACAACAAAACATACAAGCACTCCAGGAAGGTGATTCTCGTAACTTAGCAGCAGGAGTTGGTATTGTTGGAGCAGGTGCTACTGAGTCAGCTGAAAACTCACGTATTGCGCTTGGTAAAGAATTATTTGATTTACAAAAAATGCAAGTTCAAGAACAGTCTGATATTAATCAAGACTTAAAAGATATGAAGGTTGGGGCAGCAGCAGATCAACAACAAATATCAAGAGATTCTGAAGAAGCGTCAGCAGCAGCAATGCAGCAAGGCGTTGCGTCAGTTGGGCAAGCAGTGCAAGGTGCTGCAGCAGCAATACCTTTATTTCCTCAAGGCGCAGCTGACAGAAGAATTAATAACATTGCTGATAGTTTAGATCAATCTAAATTATCAACATCAGTAGTAAATCCAAATGCAGACGCTGCATTGTATGCAAAATATTCTACAAAAGGAGATAATTATGATATGAATAAAGCTGCACTTTACCAAGACATAAATACTACACCTTTAGGAAGAAATCAAGTTATAGAAAGATTAGGGTCAAGATTTACTAAAGACCAATTAAAGGGATACAAAAAAACTGGTATATATGATCAAAATTTTTATGACATTTTGAACAGAATTGATAATTAAAAGATATGGCGGAAGATACATCAAGACCTTCAGGGGCAAATAAATATTCTATATATGCTCAAAGAAGTGTAGATAGCACTCAAATGGACTGGAACGCAGCGTCCAAAGAATTAGTGACTGGACTGCAAACCATACAGGCTGAAAGAGCTGTTCGTAAAGCTGCGATTGAAGAATCTACTCAGAACGCTATAGAGCAGTTAAGTAAGGTTCCAGAGACTGGAACTCAAGACGCTGCATCTTTACTGATAAATGGTTCAAGTATGTCTGTAAAAGGTATACAAGAACAAAACAATTTATTAAAGCGTGGTTTAATTAGTCCTTCAGATTATAAGCTGTATATGCAGCAACAAAAAAATGGCTATTCAAGTTTAAGTACAGCTGTAAAAGGATGGGATGACTGGGCTGTTAAAGCAAAAGAAAGATTACAAGCTGCAAAAGATGGAGGTGCAACAGCTTCGGAGCTGGAAATATTTTCAAATTTATCTGTCGAAGCTTTAGGTAATTTAAAAAATAAAAAACTATGGTCTAACCCTACTAATGGTAAAATGCAGTTAGTAACAATGGGTAAGAATTCAAAAACTGGCTTGTATGATGTAATGCCTGATTACGAAAAAAGAAAACAAGACTATCAGAATCCTAATCAGATAATGAACTTTATGAAGTTTGAGCAAGATAGGATTGATGTTGATGATATGGCAACAGCTCAAACTGCTCAAATAGCAGATATTGTAAAAATTACCATGAGTGGTAAAGCATATCAAAGACTAACAGGTGGTGGAAGACAGATAAGCAAAGAAGACTTTAGAAATTTAGGGGACTTTGGGACAGATGAAAATGGTAATGCTATAACATATGACATGTGGAAATCTACACAGATAGACGCTATGGTTGGAGCTAAAGGTGATTTAAAAAACGACAATGCCTCTCAAGTTTTAACTAATTCTGGAAGATACTTTTTTGCAGAAACAGAAAGTCAATTTAAAGAAAACCATCCAGGAGTAGATAAAAAATATATGATAAAAGTTGATATGAGTTCAGGAACACCTGTTCCAATAATGACTGATCCACAACAAAAAGAAGCAAGAAAACTTGCTGATATTGCAATTGAATCACAAGTAAGTCATATAGAGAAAGTTGCAGAAACAGCTAAATCAGCACAAGCACCAGTGCAACCAAGTCCTTCAAGCATTGCACAAGGCAAACTGGACAGAGCAATGGTTGGGTATATGGATGATGCAAATGCTCTTACGTCTGATGACGAATCAACATTTGATGCTACAGCACAAGATCGTATAGTAGCCTTAAATAAAGAAATGACAATGCGTAATGGTGATCCAAATAAATTGATTGATAGCATAACTCGTGATGATACATCTATTAAATTCACCTTAGCTGACGGAACAGTAGAAACAATACCAAGACTTGAAAACGGTGTTCCAAGAAACGTTGAAGACGTTGTTAGAGAAGTTTATAGATTAATAACACCTCAAACAGCTGACTATCAAAACTCATATAAAGACGCTGCAATATTATACAGACAAGAACCAGGTGGTGGTTTTAGAGGTGCAGATAGAGATATGACTGATGAGGAATTAATTGCAGCAGCATCTGAAAAGAAAAGTGTGGAACAGTTAAGAACTCAAGGAATTAAGCCACAAATAGAGGAAACTAATGCACAAGGTCAGTTAACTGGTAAAATGATTGAAAATCCAGCATACGAGCCAGCTCTTAAACAAGCAATTCTTGATAACACACCTAATATTACAGATACTGAAAAAGCAGCTGTAAAGAAAAGAATATTAAAAAATATAACTGGAGAGAAATACAGAGCCTTAGCTCCTCTTCCACCTCTAAAACAAAATACTGCTAAAATTGGAGTTCTTACGGAAAACGGTACGCCATCACCAGCAACTGGTACAGAGCTTATTGAGAAAAAAGTAGGACGAACACTGGATGCTATTGATTGGGTTGGTGGGGACGATAGTGTTGAAGTTAATGATGTTTTAAGTCAGGTTATGAATGACTACCTTCCGAACGGAATAAAAGGTGGTGCTAAAGTTGCGTTTAAAAAAGATACTGTAACGGATAAGTACATTATTGAAGTTTCTTATTTTGATAGAGCTGGAAAACAACAATCACTCCCTCCAATATATCCAGAGGTAGGAACTATGTTGGCTGGGGGAGCAACACCGTCTGAGTTAAACGAAATCATGCATATAGCAGCACAAAAAGTTTTAGACGAAGAAAATGCAAGACTTACAACAAGAAATCAAAGAGGTACTGGTAAAAAACGAAAAAAGTTTAATTAATGGATAAGTTTACAGAGTTATATAATTACTTAAAGGAAGAAGGATTAACAGATTTATCGGCAGAAGAATTTAAAGCTGAGTATGCAGCAGGTACTGCTAAAAATGCTGAACTATATTCTTATTTAAAATCTGAAAAATTAACAGATTTAGATGCAGAAAAATTTAATATAGAGTATTTCCCTGGTGTTGAAAAAAAAAATCCAAACGACATTTCTCCTTCAAACACTCCAGAGGTTATTACGGACTCTACTACCGAAACTCCAGAGGTCGTAGATACTTCTTTGGATACGTCCACGATTAAAAAACCTTTAGGTGATAATACTGTAATAGATGTACAGGAAGAAGACTCTACAGTTACTGAGTTCCCTGCATACGACCCTCGTGAGCAGGGCAAGGAGATAAATGCCAATCCAATTACATATAACTCAAGCGACTCACAGTTTGATAAATCATTAGCTTTTATAACTAAAGATTTAATAGACAGAGAAGAAAGTGAAGTAGTCAACAGAATGAAATATCATTTTGAAGATTATGGTTTTGACTTTGAACAAGGTGGTGGTTTTATGAGTGGATTAGATGGAATGAAAGTTACATCTAAAGATGACCCAACTAAAAGTATAAATATTAATCTTGATCCTGTTTTTGGAGATATTTTTGGTGGCGAGTCAGGACCAGCAAAAGAACTTAGAAAGTTTTTAAAAGAAAACAGAAGGACTGACCAGAGAATGGAAAGTCTTGATGCTTCATATGATAAAAACAGAAAAAAATACTTTAGTTCTGAAGCTACTAAAAAAGATATTCAGGCTGTAAGAAATTCAGCCAAGAATCTAAATTCTGATTATAAGGTTTACCAGGACAGAAAAACTATTCATGAAGCAGAAATTGATGCTTTATTAGGTCAGCCTAAAGAAATACAAAACACACCTGAATGGAAAATAAAATATCAGCAAACATTAGCAGCTGGTAAAAGGTTAAAGCAATTTAAAAATAGATTAACTGACAACTATAATAGTTATAAAAAATTTGAAGGTCAAATAAATTCTTCTGTAGGTAATTACATTGACATGAAAGAAGCGGACGACAGTACGTTTTTTGGTGGTTTAGTAAATGATTTTGTTGGTCCTGGTGTTAGTGAAGTCCTTGCAAGCGTGTGGGGGGCTGGTGTTGATGGATTTTATAAAGCGGCACAGTTTTTTGACGAAGACTTTGGTATGACTGCTGAAGAAAAAAAAGATCGTTATATTGATATAGCAAAAGATCTTGGATATCCAGTACCTGAAAATATAGAAGACGATGCTGTTTATACAAAATGGTTAGAAGGTTTGCAGGAGCAAAAGTTTGAGGATGAAGAAGTAGAAGGTGAATTGTCATTTAATACGTTTCCTAAAGAAATAATCGAACGACTTGAAGCTGATGGTTTTGATTTAACTAAGCCAACTTTAAATGGACAATACTTTAATAAAAATCAGTCAGGATTAAATAAGTTTTTAAATGGACAATACATTGACCTTCCTGACTATGCTTATGATAAAACAAGAGGTGAACGATTAAAAAGATTAGTATTAGATCAAGAGGTAAAAGAAAATAAAAATCCACAAAAAGAATTTATTAAAAAATATTTTAATGAAATATTATCTGCAGATGATATCTCAGATGAAAAATACGCTAAACAATCTAATAGTAATATTGTTTACACTGGGCTTTCTGGTCTTGCTAAGTCACTTCCGTCTGTATTAACTACTTTCGCATCAAGAGGAAAGATAGCTCCAGCTGTTGGATTAGGAGCAGCAAAAAGAAATTTAATTGCAAGAGGATTAGGCTTAACAACAAAAGGAGGTATTGCCCAAACAGTTTCATTTGCTATGTTACAAGCTGAAGCAATGAACGTTGAAATGAACAATGATCCTGATTTTAAGTATGTTACTGAGTCAGAAAGAAAGAACATTGTAATACCAACAGCTATTACTGTTGGTATATTAGAGCGTTATGGGTTTAGAAATATAGCAGGTAACAAAGCTATAATGACTGGTTTAATGAACAAGGTAACTAATATGTTACCTGCAGGAGCAACTGCAGCAATGTTTAAAAACCAAATGAATAAACTTGTTCAAAGTAATATTGCAAAAGGAATTTTTTCAAACACAGCTGTAAAAGCTGCTGCAACTTTTACTGGTCGAGTTACTAAAGCTGCTTTAGCAGAAGCAGAAACAGGTGGTCTTCAGCAAATAGCTGAGATGGGTTATAAAGATGTATGGAATAACATGAATAATAAAGACATGTTTGAACAACCTGAATTATGGACCAAAGAGTTTTGGGGAACAGTTGGACATGCTGCAGCTGCTGAAGCTGTAGGTGGTTTTGTAATGGGTGTTCCAGGAGCAGTAATTGCAGCGGCTAAAAACAAGACTTCCGATTTACTTTCTGATGATCTTGTTGAAATGTTTGACATGATAAGAAATGATGAAATAACTGTAGAAGCTTATCAGACACAGTTAGACTTAGCCGTTTCTAATGGTAAAATAACATCAGAGGAAGCATCAAAACAGATGTTAGATTTTCAAACATTAAGTGGAGCTGCTAACACTCTACCAAGTGACTTAGATGTTAACTCAAGAAAAAAAGGATTAGTATTAATCTTTGAGCAACAACAATTAGAAGCTGAAATGGAAAAAATGAATAAGAATTTAAATTCTTATAAAACCAAAGAAGCCAGAGTTGAAGAAATAAAAAACGAAATTGGACAGCTTGGAACTAATCAAGCTCAAGCAAATACCAATTTTAGAAATGAGACTGAAGGAATTCAAGATTCTGTTTTAGTTACAGAAGAAGATGCCACAAAATCTTTACAAGATAAGGGGGTGCAAAACCCTACAGTTGAACAAATTAAAACCGAACAAGATGCCCTACAAAAGCAAAGCACAACGAGCTTGGATGCACAAGAATCTTCCAGAAGTAGCGAAGAGGTGGGACAAAGCGTACCCAACAGCCAGTCTACCCAACAGAGCGAAACCGAAGACAAAACTAAAGACAAAAAGAAGACCAAGGAGGAAGTAAGTCAAGAAGAACAAAATGATATAGACGATTTCTTTGGTGATGAAGTTTTAGACGACGTTGAAACCTCTTCAGATAATTTATCTATAAATAGAAAACAAGTAGAGGGAGATACAGAAATAGAGAACACAACTTTAGCATCAGCCGTAGTAAATAAAGCAAAAAAAGCTGCACGAGCAATTGCTAAAATAGCACCTGAAGTGAAGATAGTTTTACACGACACTCAAGCTGAATACGAAAAGTACGCAACAAAAGGTAGTCGAGGGTATTACAACCCAAATAGTAAGGTTATACACATTAATTTAACTAAGGCTAAAGGAAACACAGTAGCTCACGAAGTTTTTCATGCGGTATTTTTAGATAAAATATCTGGTGGTGACGTTCAAGCTAAACAAGCAGCTTTGAAATTAATAACCTCTGTAAGAAAAACCTTACCAGCTGAATCATTGTTAGCTAAAAGAATAGATAATTTTGCTAAAAATTATGATGAAAACTTTAAGAACGAAGAGAAGTTAGCAGAGTTATTTTCTTTAATGGCTACTGAATATAAAACATTAAAGAAGCCAGGACAAAATAAAATTATAGAATTTATAAGATCAATGGCGGCCAAATTAGGCGTTACAATCCCTGGTGGTTTTGGTAAAACAGACGAGTCAGTTATAGATTTTATGAATGCATTTTCTAAAAAAGTTAGAACTGGTACTGAAATAACAGAAGGTGATGTAGATGTTTTAAATAAAATAAATGAAGATGTTATAGTTGAACAAGGAACCTTAGTTGAAGAGGCAGATGGTGTAATTCCAAATGAAATAGAAGACGATGGGCCTTCTATTGATTTTAGAGAGAATAGAGAGTCTCAAATAAATAGAGGAGGTATTGATATGGGTTCAATAAAACGTGGCTCTATTAACGAACTAAGCGGTACAAATGCATTTGTTTTTGCAGCTGATCAAGCAACTTATGGTGAGGTTGAATCTCCATCTGGAAACAAATTTAAATTTGACGGTGGGTTTTTATACCCTTATGGGGCAGAAGCTGCAGGTAGTAAAGCCGCGTGGGTTTTTTCTACAGAAGGTGCTGCTAATAAGGTATTAAATAAAGTAAACGAAAGTGATGGTGTAGGTCTTGTTATGTCACAAGCTAAAAACGGAATTACAGGAAACTTGCAATTTTTAGAATACATAAATAGTGAAATTAATTACGCCATAGAAAAAGGTGCATCACCTCAAGAAATGCTTGCGTACATAAATACAAAATTAAAATTAACAAAAGTTGCTAACGGATTGAGTAAAAGAGGTTTCCCTTCTCAAATAAATAGTTTAGAACAATTATCAGAAATATTAACACCTTTGAATTTTGAACAAAGAGGTGAGTTTACTGAAAAATTTCTTAGCAAAGATTCTTATGAGAAGTTTAATATATCTCCTTTTTCTCCTTTAAAAACTGTTCCAACAAATACATCGGATGTTGTTAACGATCCAACTTTATCTAACATTGGATATGGAGATATTGTATCTGCAATTCAATTTGAAAAAAATGGTAAGCCTTTTAAGTTAAGTAAAGGAGAGCCAGGTTATCATCCTGCATACCCTTGGGCAATCCCTGGAAAGGGACTTATGGTATTTAACAGAGGGGTTGATGTTAGAAAAGTATATCCTGAATCAAAACCTAAATCAAAAGAAGCTAATCAGACACCTTTAGGTAAAAGAACTAAACCAGCTGCTGCAAGATCTGCAATGGGCGGTCAGTTTACGGCTAAAGTTCCATCTAATATAAAAGTTGAAGGTTCTGAAATAAGACAAGGTAGAGAACAATTAACCGCTTCTAAATTAGAGTCTAATTTAGAAAGTAAATACAATGCTACTTTAGATATATATGAAAATAAAGGATTTTTAGAACTGGACAAAATTATTATTAGCGAGGACCAAAGAAATAAAGGTACTGGAACTAAAATGATGAAAGAAGTTATTTCTTTTGCTGATAGTAGAGGATTAACAATAGCTTTGACTCCAAGTAAAAGTTACGGAGCTACATCTGTTGAAAGATTAAAATCATTTTATAAAGGCCTGGGGTTTGTAGAGAATAAAGGAAGTAATAAGGATTTTTCTACAAAGCAAAGTATGTTAAAATTACCCTCAAGAAAAGGCAGGGAACAGTCTACTGAACAGCAAGTAAAAGATCAAACTGGAATGCCAGCAAGTGGGTTCTATAGCGCTCAAGCTATGGTGTCTGACATCCAACGTCAGTTCAATAGAATTGGTCCAGGATATGTAGCGAAAAGAGCTAAACAAGGCGCTTATGGAGGCGGTGGTGGTGTATATGTCATTGGTCCTAATAAACGTATTGTAAAAAATCCTACACGAAAAGGACGTCAGCAGGCAATGGATAATGAAAACGATTTGCTTAGAATTATAATAGCTGGCCGAGAAGAAGGAGGTTTTGAAGATGCAGCTATAAAAGATTATTTAAAGAGAAGAAAAAGAAAGGTTGATGGTAAAACAGCAAGTGCTTATAGTGCAAAAGAAATTAATGCTGCATTCAAAGTTTTAGAAAGCGAAGCTTTTGATTCTTACATGTTTAGAGAATACCCTACAAGTTTTAATGACATAAAAGGTGGTTTTCTGGCTGGTCTTAAATTAATGAAAGATGTTGATACTTACTATAAAAAATTAGTTGAAAAGAATAATTTAATTAAAGATAGAGTTGCAAAAAACAGAAAGACAAAACAAGTTCCGCTGACTGACGAACAAATTAATTTGAAAGTTTTAGATTATTTTATGTCGCTTCCAGGATACAAAAGCGTAGGGGTAAAAGGCAAAAGACAGACATCCCAGCAGCTCGCTATGGAGCGTGATATGTTAAACATACTGCTTCCTGATCCATTAAAGGCTAATCCTAAACGTATTGCAGCAATAAACAGAAGAATAAAAAACATAAAGTTTACAGAAAGAAACCTTAAAGGTGTTCAGAGAGCTTTAAGAAATTACATAAGAACAGTACTACCAAGGGATTTATATACTAAAAAAGAAATAACTGATTTAATTGATAAAGTGAATAGAGTAAACGCTACAAACTTTGAATCAGTTAAAGATGAGGTTTTCAAAATAGTTACTACAAAAACAAACAAAAGACTTGAGAGTGTTTTATTTAAGATGCTTGATAAAGCTTATACCACTATTCAAAGCGGTAGATTTAAAGGTGTTAAAATTGATAATGAAACTCGTAAAAAGTTAAATCGTATCAATAAATTAGTAGTGAACCCTAAGTCAACTGGCGATCAAATAATGGAAGCCAATGAAAAACTTTTAAAATTATATAATGAAGTTTCTACAGAAGAGGTGGTAGACGAAAAAGATAAAAAAAGTCGTAAGACTAAATCTACATTTAGTAAAAGTGATTTACAGCAGATGGCTGAAATTACATTAGCTATGCAGATAAACACATCTTTTACTCAAGACATGAATGACTCTAATAAAACTACTCAGTTAAGCTCAGTAATCAATAGCTTAAAACAAATAGAAGAGTCTGGGAAAGCTAATTTTGAGTACGAATTACTACAAGACGCTATACAATACAGAGAGAATGAGAGAGCTGTATACAAGGATATGACAGGTATAGATATTGATGCAAAACAATCACTTATTGACCAAGGTATACCTGAGAATGAAATTACTGAGTTTATGGTAAACGAAGAGTTTCAAAAAATTAAAAAAGATGTTTCACTTGATGCTAAAGAATCAGGTGGCTTAAAAGTAGAAGGTGTTATAAAAAGATTCAAAGGTTCACTAAATAGTTTAGCTACTAAAATTGAGCAAGGGTTATTTGGAAGTGCAGAGGATATGACAGGTTTAATAGACAGAATATCTACACAACCAGGAGAAATATTTGAAGGCGCAACTCAAGAACTTACACAGAAAAAAATACGTTCTTCTTCAAGAGTTTATAAGTCAAGAATGATTGGACAGCAATTAAGTCTTTCTAATAAAATGACAGAATTATTTGGCAACAAATGGGTTAACATAAACAGAAAAAACTCTCAGATGACTGAATCTATTGTTCGTAGTAAGGTCAAAGATGATTTACTTCAAGGACAATTGAAAGAAGCTCAAGAAAATAAAACTTTAAAGAAAGGAGAACGAACAGCTTTAATTAATTCAATACAAAAGGAGATTGATCAAAACACAGTAAACCTAAGTCAAAACCAATTGCTTTATTATTATTCACAGATGCAAGATCCTTCTTTAGAAGGGAGCATGATAAACACTTTTAATCCTACAAGAAAGGGAAATATAGTGTTTGACAATGAATTTAAGAGCAGAATAGAGCAAGAGATATCAGATAAATTAGATGAAAGATTAAAAGACTTATCTGAGTGGATGATAAAAGATTATTACCCATCTTCTTATGACCACTACAACAATACTTACAAGAAAATTTACAGGACTGATATGCCTTGGAATCAAAACTATGCTGGTCGTGTGTATCGCCAAAACGAAAACGACATGGAAGCTTTAGATTTATTAGCCGACAGTCAATCATGGATTACAAACGTTGGCTCTGCCAGTACTAAAGTAAGAGTTCAAAATACTAATCCAATAGAAAAAGTAGATGGTGTAGATGCATTACTTAATTATACCAAAGACATGGAGTATTTTGCTGCATATGGTGTTGCTATAAGAGATATAAATAAAATATTTTCATCACCAATGATAAAAGAAACCATTAAAGAAAAATTTGGTTCTACTATTTACACATACATTGATGATTCTATAAAAAAAATAGCAAACAAGGGAATACAATCACAAAGACAAATACAAGTAATAAATACCTTTAATAATACATTTTTGTTATCTCGTTTAGGTTTAAACCCAACACTTATACTAAAACAAATGACATCTTTCATCACGTATGGAAATGACATTGGTTATATAAATTGGGTTAAAAATGCTGCCATGAGTACGACTCAAGCAAAAAAATTAGTAAACGAAGTTTTGGACAACTCAATTGTTCTACAAGACAGGTACGGACAAACAATTAAAAGAGCTGTAGAGACATATGCTGATGAAAAGTTTGAAAAAATGAATGGTGGTCTTTTAGAGCGTTTTGGATTAACAAACGCAAAGCAAGACAAGATTAGTAAAATTTTAATGTGGACCACAATGACAGGGGATAAAGGCGCTATACTTGTTGGTGGTGTTCCAAATTACTTATATTATAAAAATGAATTTAAAAAGAAAAACCCTGAAGCTTCAGAACAAGAGGTTATTGATCATGCAATAAAAAAGTTTGAAGCTGACACATTAAGAACTCAACAGTCATCTGATTTACAAGATAAAGATTACTTTCAAACTAAAGGGGCGCTTATAAGAGCCTTTAATATGTTCTTGACAACTCCAAAACAATATTTCCGTAGAGAAATTATTGCAGCAAGAAACATGTATAGAATTGTTAAAAGTGGCGGTAAGCAGGGTAAAGGTGTTATAAAAGATAATGGAGAATTAAATTACTGGAAAAGTTTAGGTAAATCTGCAAGAAGTTTAGCAGTGTATCATGTGGTGATGCCAGTGGTTTTTCAGTGGGTGTCTGCTGGATTGCCAGGTCTTTTAAGAGGGATGAATGATGAGGATAAAAAAGATTTAGGAATAGCCGCTCTTTTAGGTAACTTAAATGCTTTGTTTATTATAGGAAAAGTAGCCGAGACCCTTAAAGATGTTGCGTTAGGTAAGCCTTGGGCAAAAACTCCATCAACAATTCCAATTTTAGGGCAAACATCACAGTTGGCAGATTTATACATGCGTGCGCAAAAAGCAAAAGGTGTAAAAAAAGAAGAAGCTATGAATAAATTCATGGCAGAAGCAATTGCCCTTACAGGTATACCAGCACCACAATTAAGAAAGTTTATGAAAAACTTTTCTGAAATTGGTGACTCAAAATCTATGGGTGAGTTCATATTAAAACTTTTTAATTTTTCTGAGTACCAGCAAAAGGGAGGAAATAAAAGTAAAGGGTTAAAGTTAACGAAAACTGAACTGAAAAGATATTTTCCAGAACTATACCCAGACACTAATGAAGATGGACCGATGGAAGATTATCTTAAATTACAGAAAGAAGCTAAAGCAGAACAAAAACGTTTAAGAAAAGAGCTTCTTGATCAGATTTATAATTAAAATGTATGGCCTTTAACGAACACCTTTGTATGCTGCAAAGCTATAGAATTTTGACTGGCAAAGACTCTTTTAGCACGTTGCTGGAAGAGTTTGATGAAGTTGAATTAGTGTTCGACCCTACACGAGCTGTGATTGTAATGGATGATGATGTATACGATTTAGTTAGGTATTATTTTGAGTCCAGGGAAGACTATGAGAAGTGTGCTGAAATACATTGGGCTAAGTGTAAAGCTAAAAATTCTTAGAGAAATTTCTACGCTCCGCTTCCAGTTTATAATATAAAAACGCTTGAAATCCATTTACGTGAGAGTCTGTTGGGAAAAAATATTTCCATCCTTTGGACTTTCCTTTATTTATGTAGTAGAAAAATGCAACAGCTACTTTACCTCCTGTTTTTGAAAAATTTACACATGCGCTGTGGTCTGAGGTTGGTATAATTTCTTCTACCGAAAAAGATTCATTATTTACATTTCCTACTCTATTAACATTCGAGTATCTTTGTGCGATAGTTTCACAGAAATCTTGTAATTCTGTTGCTATTCCTTTATTCATAACTTTTGTTGTAGTTTCTGTATCTTTAATACAATTTTAGAAGACTGTGGTAATTTTTTGAGTCTTAATATTTCTTTTATAACAGAAGGTCTTGTGTCTGTTTTAGATTTCATCTGACAAAGATTTTATTAGTTCACTCATAGTTTGGATAATATTTTTAGCTTTTTTTTTAGCTGCCTCGTGATCCCTGTCCATTAAGTCTTCGTAAATATTATCAGTTAATGAATGCAAGTTGTTAGTCACATAGTTGATATGTGTAATAGCTTGAATGTCATCAGCAGAAACAGGGTTTGACATTAATCTAAGGAATTAAGTATTTGTTTTCCTACAGCTGCATTTATTTTGCCAATGGCTCTATAAAGTTTTCTTGACTTGACTTTAGTAGCGTGTCGTTCTGTTTGTGTGGATTCTTTACCCATGTTTGTGTAAAGACAGCAGTCTATAAATAAAAGGGTATCAATTTTCTTTTTGTCAGACCAAGTTTTATAATTTAAAATTTTATCTATGTCTTCTACGCTATAATCCATTTAAATATGTATTTACTTTTCGTTCAAAAGCTGAAAAATTGTTTCCTGTTCTATGTTCAATATCAGCGACCAGTTTATAGAACTTTTTATACTTACCAGTGTAGTGATTAACTTCCTTTCTCAAGTCACTTACCTCCAAATTTAACTTTTTATTTTGATTTACGAGAAATTTTATTCTGTTTTTTAAATCAGACTCAAGTAATGAGTCAAAGTTTTCAACATTTTCAAGCCAATTATTTACAATATTGTTGTATGAAAGTTGTATGTCAGGATCATATTTTATTATGTAAGGAAGTTGTTTTAGACTATGCAATACAGTTGCATGGTTTTTGTTGAAAACTTTTGCAATATCAGTTAAGCTCATTCGCAAATGTTTTCGTAAAATATCGTATACAACAGCTCTTGCAAATATATACTCACGTTTTCTTGTATTTACCCTTGGGTCCAGTCCCAGTACTTCTTCTACATTTAGGATTATGGCCTCTATTGTTTTTTCTTTAAGAGATGATTTCATTTTATATATGATTTTAAATTTATTAAATCTAAGTATTCATCAGATTCTATGATGTGAAAATCCGTTAGTGTAAGAAACTCCCCAGCAGACCTTAAAATTTCTATTGCAAAATATACTGGTTCATCTCTATGTATTACAACCCCACCAACCACGTATGTTGTAAGTTCATTTATAGGGTACTCTTTTAGGTTGTTGTCTATATAGTCAGATATAAGTATTTTAAGAGTTATATCACTTAGTTCAGATAAAGAATCAATAAAATCATCTTCAACCTCATATCCTTTATCCTTTATATACTTCGGTTTTAAACCCATGCTTTTCTAATTCTTTTAATCTATATTTTTGTAGCTCTGATAAAACTCCCTTTGGTTTTTTTATTTCTGAAAAAAGCACGTCACAATTTGGAGGTAAAGCAATTAAATCTGGAATACCATTTTTATTTGTAAGCTTGAGTTTTATAACATAATAACCTTCAGCTTCAAGTTCTTTTATTCGTTTGTTTTGTATCTGTTGTTCCGTCATGTCCGTTTTGTTTCCAATCAATCCAAAAGCCAACCGCAACCATAACGTGTAAAAATATAGACAAAGCGTATTCATATAGGTCATGCCAGGTGGCAAAGTGTAAATGTACGTGTCCAATTATCCAAAAAGGTATCGCCATTTGTTGACTGTACCAAATTAAAAAAAATTTTATAAACTTCATAGGGACAATAGATCTCTTTTAAAATGTCTTAGCGTATAATCTTTTTTCTTAGTTACAGCTTTGTAGATATCTTTTTCAATACCACCTCGTGAAAAAATCCAATAGACATCACTTTCAAGTCTGTCTTTTGTTGTCATTCTATCTCTTGACTGCCAGTAACTGGTTGCACTAAAATCAATATTGTAATACACCAAGCAAGCAGCTTTCCTCAAAGATATACCTTCTCTTCCACTTACTATTTGCAAAGCTATGGTTTTATCTGTACTATTAAATTCTTCAAGCTCTGTGCATAATTGTTTACCATAAACTTCTTTTAGTGCATTCAATTCTTCCTTAAATTTATAGAATATTCCTACTTGTACATCAGCAAAATTGTCATGGATAAATTGTGCCTTACTTAAATCTAATATCATAGAGTTACCAGACTCGAATTTAACAGTACCAGAATACATTTGATGAAGTTTCATCATGAGCTTTACTGGTGTGTCAGCCAATATAACATCATTATTACCTTCAATAACTAAATGCTTTTTTAGTTTAGCTGTAAGGTCATAGGTCCTTGAATTCATCTCTACCTCTAATACATGTTCTTTGGTATTAACTTTGAACCCAGCTTCTTTTTGAGTGTATGAAATTGTATATGGTTTCATTTCGTCTATAATAGTTTGTAGGCCATCAGAATAATCGTTTATGTAAAGAGAATTGATTTTTCTTTGCTTAACGTTTACGTATTGTTTAGAAAACTTATAAAAGTTTACATAGTCACTAAATGGATGCCTACGAACTACAGAAACCTGATGGTACATTTGACTGAATGATTCAGGTGTTGGTGTTCCTGACAGGAATATTACAAAAGGGTCGTTTTCCAAGATCAAAGAACGAACTTGTTTTGACCTTTTGTTTCTTTTTGGAAATGCTCCCATGCCATGAGCTTCATCACATATTACCATATCCCAACCTAATTGGTCTATTTTATGTAATGACTCGTAATTTATAACTGTAATGCTGTATGATGGATTAAGAAGTTTATAATCACTTTCAATACTGCTTATGGCTTTTTTCTTGGTAATAAACAAGAGGTTCGATACTGGCAAAAGCGCACTTACACCCAAGCTCGTGAGAGTTTTACCAGTTCGTACCTCCATCGCAAGATAAACAAATTTATGTTTTTGCAACAAAGGTTTGGCTTTATTTATTATTGATGTTTGATAGTCTCTAAACTCCATATTAAAAATCAAAATTACCGTTAGTTTCTAACTCATGTTTTGTTCTAAAACGTAACCATCTACCTACAGAATCTCTATCAGCTTCAGGCTTACAGTCATACTTAAACATTGAGTATGCTTCCAACCACTTATTAAACTTAGTTCTTGATACAGTCATTTTAGATTTAGGAGCAAAATCAGGATTGTCTTCTACAAAATCTAAATACAAATCATTTTTATAAACCTTGTAACCTTTTGCTAACTTTTCATTTATGTTGTTAGTTCCAATCAATCCACACCACTCTAAAAACTCATGACAGGTTGCAGCTGATAGCTGTCTGATTTTTAAGTTTACAAACTTTGATTTAATCAGTCCATGCATCATGTATTGCTGTAGGCATCCAATCATGTAGTTATCAAACTTACACCACTCTTCATCATCCCACTCTCCAAACATAAGCTTACCAAATTCTTTTAATGGTGTTAAATCTTTAGTGTAGTATTGTGCTAACTCCAGCTCCCACTTTCTCCTGGCAAAAGATGAACCTTGGCCTTTAATAGCGTAGTTAGTTGTAATGGCAATTTTTGGAGACTTACTAAATGGTATCTTTATAGCATCTTTGTTCTTTTTCTCCAACACCAATCCCTCTGTTATAACACTAAACAATCTTTCAAAATCAAAATGCTTTTTAACATCATCAAAACATAAAACCTGTGTGTCAACGCTAACAGTCTGATAAGCAAAGCTTTTCTCAAAATTAAAAGACTTACCATCTATAAACACTAACTTCTTCATGTGGCTTAGTGCATTCATAAATAAACCTTTACCTGTTCCACCTTCAGGATTATCAGAAATAACCTCATCGTTTAAAATTACAGCTGGACAGTAGGATAAATTTTTCCATTGGTGCAGAAGATATCCTATAGTAGATTTCATAGATTTTATTCTGCTTTCATCCTGACCACATATGTTAGTAATGAACTGCTGGTAGTCACATCCATCTCCATCACATAGTTGAAAATTTCTGTCAATTACATGATCACTCCAAACGTATCCTCCTAAGTCTAAATAATCAATCCTTGTTACAGAGTCATGTTTAACTTTAACAGCTCCGTTTTTATAGTACAAGTAAGCAGTATCTTTATTGTCCTCTATAAAGTAAACATCTATTGAAGATAGTAACGTAAGAAACTCTTCTCTAAAATAACGTGTGTGTTCAGCAAAATAATTATAAACAGACAGGTCATCTACCTCCAGCAGATAATTAAGAATAAAATCTTTTATTTCTTTCTCTGAAGTGTGGTCTATTAAGTTGTTTGTTACTTTCACAAACACATAATTTTTACTGCCTTCAGGATTGAATTTAAAGAATCCATTTTCTTCTAAAAATTGTTTAAAAAGAATGTGTACTATTTTTATGACACCCTTATCGTTTTTAGTCCAAAACTGATTGTTTGCATTTTCTTGGTCTAATCTTGATATGACATTCTCTATTGTCGTTGTTTCAACATCAGAGTTCTCAAGCTCAACTCTGATATCTTTTTTTGACACACCACGTTTTAACTTCATTCTCACGTTGTTAACCTTGTCCTCGTCTTCATAGTACTTAGTTCCGTGATTATGTTTCTGTGAGTATGCACTGTCTATAGTTCTTTTAATCTCTGATATTGTAAATGTTTTTGTTCTGTAGTTCATTAGCTGTGACTCAGCTAAAGACTTATAAATTCCAAAATCATTGAAAGCTGCAGCCAAAACATAAGCATTGTTATTTCTCTGCCCTTCATTCATTGGGTACTTTTTAGTCCACCACTTTACAAGTATGTCTACTATCTTGTTCTCATCTGTTAAAGGGATGGTAGGTATATCTGAGTGCTTATTTATTTCTACGTACTCTTGCTCTTCAATTTTATCCCATAAACTTGATTGTGCATTAATGTGAATTAGTGGGTCATAAGACTCATAGCAGACACGTGAGACATTTTTACAGGTCTTATCGAAGTATTCGCTATCGAAGTAATTTTGAAGGCTTAAAAAGTAGCTTTTGTGGTTGTCTTGAATAGGTGGTATTTTTACCAGTACCTTTAATCCATTTCCACTTGGAGAAATAAATACAGAGTACACGTATTTATCTTTTGATAGCCTCTCTTTTTCTTGCAGCAAATCTCTGTTTGATTTGTAACCATCAAAATCTAAGCAGATAAATCCACTGTGTTCCTTCAGTGCATTGTCAGCTCTTTTAGAAAATAGGCCACTGAAACAAATTGCTGGTAATTTTTGTTTTAAAATGTTTCTGTTTTCTTTGTCTTTCTCTGCTCTAATCTTTTTTACTATATCTTTTGAAGCTCCGTCCTGTATCCTTGTGAGTATTAAATTTATGTTTCTATAGAAGGGCTGTGATGTCTGTTTTATGTCTTTAAATATTGTAATGTCCATTTTATGTCGATTTTATGTCGTTTTAATTTTATCTATTTTACTGATATTTAACTATTTATATTATTTAATGTTGATAATGTTAATAATAATGTTAAAAATATAGATAAGTAATAGTTGATTTAATTTTTTTATTATAGAGTCCAGTATAACCCCCAAAAAGTGACATTCGTCACAGTTTGAAGCAAAGAAAAGGGGCAAAAGCCCCTTCGTCTTATCGCTCCGTAAATTTAAAAGTCAAGGCCGTCGCTTACCTCTTCTTTTACTTGTTGTTCAGGCTTAAACTGGTCAATAGCTACGTAGTGAGTCTTTCCATACTGGTCAGCCTCTCTCTTTTTCTGTACAATAAGCTTGACATACTTTTTGTTATTGTACTCAAAAATAAACTCTTTCGGAAGATCAGTTAAACATACCGATACAGCCACTTGGTCTCCATCGAACTTTGACTTTCCACTTCCTACGTAAATTTTCTCTTTTTGTTCACTCATTTGATTTTAATTTTAATTGTTTGCTCCATATGGTTTAATGTAGATAGCATAATTTTATTTTTCTGCTCTACGCTGTTACAGGACATTGGAACTTCTATCCACATAACAGTTTCTTTTGGCGTTAACTTAAACAGTCTACAGAGTCTGTCTATGTATGTACGCACTGATGTCTTCAGTTGATTCATTGCTAAAAAATTTATGGTAAACTTCAACAGCCTTCTCTACCTTCTCCTGTCCACCTTTCAAAAAAGTAGAAGAACAATCGAAAATACCGAGTCTTGCAGTTCTCTTGTCGATAACAAAAAATACAAGAGGCTTATTAAACAGTCTCTGATAAATGTAAGCTTGACTGTCATAATTATAAGTCTTTGCACTGTACATAAATTTATCAATATCAGAACTGGTTTTGATGTCAATAATTAACTCGCTGCCGTTGTTTATAATATCAGCTTTTCCCTTCCAATCTAAATTCATTATTTTTTGAATCTCAGGAACTTCAAACTGATTTCCTTCCTCATAGATGAGGTCACACATCTCCATGTTAGAGGTCATCTTAGTACACAGAAAATCAAGATGCTCTTTCTCTTTTTTAAGTAAAAGCATTTCTCCAACTTCAGCCTCCTTCTCTTTATAACGTACAGTATTACGTGACGCTACATCAACAACTTGAAAGTCATCTAACTTGTGTGGTTCTAAAATTTTAGTATGGAAGTATCTGCCCTCTAACATGGGCTTTGTAAATTCAGAGCTAACTCTAAATTGCGTAGGATTCTTGAGCAGCTTACCTATGTCAGAGTTAGACAGGTATTGCTGTCCAAACTCTCCATAGTATTTGCTGTCATCCTCAAGAGCCTTGAGTATATCTGCTTTAGTCATCCTTTATGTTTTTTTCGATTTCAGTTTTAACCTTAGCACTAATTTTATACTTGGTCTTAAGATTCTTTACTATTGTAGCTAACCCTAACTCTTTGTTTTTAGAAACATAAGTCAGCACCTTGCTCCAGTTCGTGTCTCCAATATTAAGTTCGTATGTAGTGACAGTTTTTTTAGTGGCACTGGCTTTTGCTGGTGCTTTTTCAATATCCTGTCCTGTAGTCTCTAATAAGTCCTCTCCAGCATACAAGCTTAATCCAAGTCCATGCATAGCAATCGCTTTTGCTGTTGCTCTTTGAATAGCTGTGTTAACATCCATAGATGTAATCTTGTCAACTGTAATTGACTTGTTTCTAAAATCCTTAATTGGAAGATAATCAATATGCTCAATATTGTTGACTACTACTCCAACCTTTACGTATCCTGTAACTCCATCAGTGAACCAGTTTAATCCAGTTTCAGGAGATTCGTATACATTTCTTTGTGCATCGGAATGCTGTAATTTTAGGTATGCCCACGCATTTGCCCATGATAGGTAATCGAGGTTACCTTTTTTCTCTACCTTGCTCTTTACATTTACTGCAACAAGCTTTTCAAAATAACTTTGTTTTGTACTCATTTGATTTTAATTTAATTAATAATTGATTTTAATTTTAACTGCAGCTCTGCATACTTATTCAAAGCTACTTCTCTTCTATTTTTTAAGTTCTTAATGTGTTTGTCGTTTTTCCGTGTGTTCACTTCATTCTTGATTTTTGCCTCAATAAGCTCCAGCTTGTGCAGACAATTCGATATGCCTAATTTTACACAGCCCACGTTCCAACCATATTCATAGAAATAAGAATATTCTATTGGTGTACATTCTTTATAGTACGAACCACCCTTACCAGTATTTAGTATTTCGATTCGGTCACTAAATTTTTGAATCTTGACACCTCTTTTTATAACATTAAAACCGACAGGCTGGTCATTTATAACTGCCTGACTCTGTTCTGATGCTTGGTTCAATATTTCTTTTAGACTATACATTTTACTTTTTTAATACTTCTGTTATAAAGTTTTGAAAGTCAGCATCCCCATCAATCAACTCTTTAGCTTTCTTGTAGCTGTAAAGAATGTTGGAGTGTGTAACGGCGTGTCCGTTCTCTTCCATGAATCTTTTTATGTAGGAAACTCTAATTGGTCTCTCCATACATAAATAATAAAGCAGCTGCCTTGCATCTACAATATCTCGTCTTCTGTTTTTTGTAAACATATCATCTAATGTGATATGAAATTTTTTTGCTATTGCTGTAGCATAAACATCAAATATGTCTCTCTTCATCTATTGGTTTTTTAGTTTGTTTAATTCAAAATTTAAGTGATCTATTGCTTTCTGAATATCCTCGTTCGGAGACTCGTGCTTTTTGTATGCTCTCAAGATATAAGTACACGCAGTTCCAAGGTTGTAATTTAAATCAAAATTGGTCACTACGTCTATAGCTTTGTAATTATTTTTACCATCGTAGTAAGATGGCGTTTCAACCTTCCCTTGGTCAGAGCTGGTGGTTGTCCAGTATTCTTTGTTTATATCCATTTTCGTTATGTTTTGTACCACAAAAACCCCCATGCGTTAACATGGAGGCGATTGTTTGAATCAACTACAATTCAGATTAATGGCTAACTATATTCCCAGTGGGTAATCATCTTCTACTTCCTCATGCTCAACATCAATTGTGTTTTCTTCGTCGTCAACATTGTTTATTATATTTTGACACATAGCCATGTGGATAGCGTTGTTTCTTGTGATAGGGTCGCTTGGGTCAAACGACTCGAAAAGTTTTTGTAATATGCTCATAATTTGATTAAATTTTAATTATACTTGGTTTGTAAAGGTACTATAAATATGTCATAACTGCACTGTTTTTTTTAAAAAAGATACGACAGCGTACCCAAAAAGATACGCCGTTATACCTAAAAAACGCTTGTTACGAATTAACAACAGAATTGCTTTCTAACACCATATCTATGAATTCTTTTATGTGTTTTTCTTCTGCATAATCATGTTCTTTCATAGCGTGTTCTAACTCCTCTCTGTCGGTTTCATCCTCGAAATTATAGTACAAGTTGTCCATCCAAGAACTGATATCATCATGGTATCTGTACTCATGATAAGTCATTTCTTGATGCTCTGTTATTCCATGTTTGTCAAACTTAGCTATCCCAGCAAAATCTTCTCCACACTCTTCGTACTCCATCTCAGCTGTTAAGCTGTAGTGTTGACATATTTGTTTAACTAACCTTACTGGAGGACTCCATGCACTGTCTCCAGCAACAGTAAAAGTTTCTTCATCATCACATGGATAGTCATTTAGATTAAAGTCCCACCAGCGTGTTCCGTAGTAGTAAAAATCCTTATACTTTTTCTCAAGCTCCTCTTGAGTAACTCCAATCTTACCCTTGTCCAGTACGAAGTCTCCAAACTCTACGAAGTAATTGGTTTTATCATACTCCTTGAACTTGTTTCTTAGTTTTTTTAATGCAGCAGCGTTTCCATTAAACGTTACGTAATTCCAACAATTGTTTGCCATTTTATTTAATTTAAGTTATGTGACTTATGTCGTGAATAGGGAGGAATCGAACCTCCCAAGCACCATGCTATTCTGTAATTATTCTGCTGGTAGCATCACTGTAATATTATTATCCTCTACAACAATAGTACCTGTGTCTCCCCACTCTTCTCCTCTCCATTCAATCTCTCCAGTCAGCTTTAATCCCCATCCTTTAAAGATGTACTTGATTACGTACTCTAACCACTTTACGTACTCGTAGAATTTTTCTCCACCATCCCATTCTAAGTAGTATTTGCCGTCCTGCTTTGTTATCTCCCACTGCAGCCATATTGATGGCTTTCCGTTTGGCTGGTAACCATCCTCGTGGCGTTGATTAGCAAACTTCTCATACGTTTCAACCATGTCGTTTGTTAATGGTTTGTTGAACTCTAATTGTCCTCTAAAATCTGTACTGTATCCCATATCTATTTATTTTAATATTAAAATTATTAATGTTACTACTACACCTACGATTCCAACAAATATTGCAATCATGCTGTCGCTGTATTTTCTATCAGAACGTCCTTGTCTTGAACGATACTGTCTTGGTTTTTTATCTTTCATAGCTTACTTGTTTTTGATTGCACTACGATTAATAAAAGTCACTATTTGATTTAGCTCGTAAATCTCATCACTACCTATTCTTTGACTCCAGTCCAGTATTCCTTTGACTGCAGCTCTGACTTCATTTAAGTCTTTACGTAATGATTTTACTTTCTTTTGAGACTCTAAATAGTCTCCCATTAATTCAGTGATTCTGTTGAAATCTCTGTCTTTTTGTGTTTCTTGATAACTGCTCATTGTATTAAATTTAAGTTATGGCATTATTGCCTTTTACCACCAAAACCCCACTCCGTTTTGGAAGTGAGGTAGGTGTGTTTAGGGATCTTTTTATTTCACTCTTTGCTCTCTGTTATAGCTTGCTCAATATCATCAATTGTACTTTGTGAAAGTATGTCCCATATGCATACTCCACAGTGCGTGACAGCTGTAATATTTATCTCAGCTGGACTACCACAATAGTCATGCGTCTGAGGTTCAGCGTGTGCATACTCATAGTATACATCAAGCTCTATGTCATCCACTTTGTAAGTGAATGTTTCGTCATTCCAAATGCTCATCGTCCCCATTTTGATTTTTTGTGTTTTTTACTGGACTTCCAGTAGTTATTCTTTGCCCATTTTTTCTTCATCTTGGAGGTCTTACATCGCTTTGAACTTCCACAGCTCGTTAACGTGGGTGTAGCTATAAGCATACACATCACAAACATTAAAATCTTCTTCATATTATAGTTGTTTTAATTGGTTAATACTATCACTGAAATCTACTCCAGCAATCACATTTCCTTCCATTTCCACCCACTGGTCATGTGTTTTGTAGCCTACACGCACATAAATAATAGACTCTAATGACTCTACATTTGTTCCGTTGATACTGCATACTAATCTCATTTCTTCCTCGGTTGCGATGGTCATTACATCGTCCCATACTTGATTGAATTTGTCTTTGTTACTCATAATTGTAGTTTTAAATATCTGCATTATTGCATTGATACTGGAGAAGGAATCGAACCTTGCTTACAACCATTCCAGTTAGTCTGACAGCGTGTGCTAAACCTTGTAGCTATAGTTCTCTGCTACCCATGTACATAAAGTCTCTCTATTGCCCTCTGACAGCTCCATGAACAGGTTAAATACATTAGCAGTTCCACCATGACCATTTCTCTTGTTGAGGTTCTGCCATTTAGCCTCTATATGATTAGCCAGTGACGTACCCTCTCCAAAAGCTTTTTGTATCCATCCAGTTGGGAAGTTATACGCAAAGTACATGAAGTTAGTAATCGAGTCAGCTGCAGCATCTCTCTTCTCTTCTTCTTCATCATACTCGTCATACCATTCTGTCCATATGTACAGCTCCTGCTCGTGTGCATCGTCCAGTATGAACTCATCAGAGCAGTCAGTGTATGCTTCTTTGTAGTTCTCTTTCAACCAAGCTACTAAGCTGGTTTCATCTTTAATGGTTTCATCATTGTGCAGAAGGTAACCTTCATACATTCCTGCTCCAGTGATAATACATGTTCTTGGTTCTTTGTTTAAATTACTCATAATTGTAGTTTTTAATGATTAAGACGCTTCACAGCGTTTCGACTATTTAAGTCTCGTCAGTTAATCTTTGAAAAACCAGCATACTCTTTTGAGTATAAAGAATTTTCTCCTCCAGTGCCGACAGCACGTCATACATCATGTGTCTTTGTGTAGCATCATGAGTTACGTTCTTCTCGATTAGCTTGTACATAAGAAGTCCTACGTCTTCAGCACTTAAGCTATCCACTTGGTCTTGCCAGTCTACGTTTGTAAGTTCAACTGAAGACATTAATTGTTTGATTTGTGATTCTTTGGTATTTTCCATGTGTTTAAATTTAAGTGATTAATTATATCCATTGTTTTGATTCCTGTAATTCTGTAATCTTCTCTTGCATCTCATTGATGACATCAAATAGCTCTGACCACTGGTCATCGTCTTGTAAATATTCATCTTCGATATGCTCCAGTACTAAGTTACACTGCGTGTCTAACTTGTTGATTTCTGTGCGTACATATTCTTCTGTCTCTATTTTAGAGATTGTTTTGAAAAGCTTGTTACTCATGATTAAAATGGATTAGATGTTACGAAATAGCTTAGTGCTATTACATTTTTCTTTACTTGTTCTAATTCGTACAGCTTTTGAGCTGTCTTGATTAATGCACAGTCAATACGTACATACTTAATTACTGTTTTTGATTTACTCATTGTAGTTGAATTTTAAAGTTAAGACGCCTCTCGGCGTTTCGTCCTATATGGACTCATCAGTTAACTATAGACTTAGACCTGCGAACTTCTCCAGCTCTGCCCAGTCTTTACCAGCATCGCTTTTGGTTTTTGCTTCTTGGTATTTTCCGAGTATTCTTCCCATCTCAACCGATACCTGTGGTTCCATGGATGATGCTGACATTACACTTTTACCTCTTGCATTAGTCACAGAAAAACCCCATGTTCTAACTCCGTGTCTTAGTACGTCCAGTGGACACACATTCATCCAGTATCTAAGTGTCATTGTAAACTCTGGAGTGCTTACTTTAATCGACCATACATTGTCCTTAGCTGTCATGGTTACATTGCATGCTGCTTTAGATAGTAATGTGTTTAACACTTTGATTTCATCTCTGTTACTTAGTTGTTGTTTACTCATAGTTGATTGCATAATAATTAAATTTAAAAGTTAGTTATCGGTACGAGTATTGCTCTCGCTGGTCTGTCAATCAGATACCGATATTAGTGTCGTAAATTTCACTCTCAAGGCTCGCACATTAACTCCATCCACAGATGGTTAAAGAGATGTCAGTCGCTCTACAGAATCCTCAATTAAGGGATGCCAATCTTTTATCCTTGAAATCATTTTTACTTTATGTAAGACCTATGAACACCTTGGTGCTAACTACTTCGCTTGATAGATATGGATAGAGAGATAATCATAACAGAATCGTTAAGTGATTGATTATCAGCAGTCTGCGTGAAGCACAGTTAAAGCAACACTTTAGATAATGTGTTGTAACTGCTTGATTCTCAGTAGTTTAGGTCAGAATGTCAATGAACGTGAGGTTTCCCCTCAAGGCAAATATACAACATAATGTTAATATAACTACTATAAATTTAAAATAACTTGTCAATAACTTGTCAGTAACTCCTGTTGTCCAGCACTCAACTCTCTTTATATACTTTATACAAACTCTCTAATACTTTTACTTGCGTATTACTAACATGTTAACTGGAAAGCTTTAACTATGTTTTGTTTAGGGTGTGTGACATCCGTACTGGGGTTAAGAG